>Ga0209634_1000125_pt1 | contig 60109 bp, 46 predicted proteins | sample LinPmetageLP40_FD_184043 | JGI IMG/M metagenome (GOLD analysis project Ga0209634, IMG submission 184043) | Marine viral communities from the Pacific Ocean - LP-40 (SPAdes) (version 2) | ecosystem: Environmental > Aquatic > Marine > Oceanic | place: Pacific Ocean | collected 2010-08-26
ACCGCTGTTACCCGTGCTACCTTCTTTTTTGGCAACTTTATCAGCTACATCATCTTTTCCAGGACCACTAAACCAAGCACCAAGTGCTAGTCCAGCCATTGATCCAAGTTTTGCACCCAATACAGTCCCCACAGGACCTATAAATGATCCAACGACTGCACCGATTGCACCGCCGGCAATTCCGCTGATTGCAGTGGTTTTAGCATCTGGAATCTTATCTTCAACATTTCCGAGTTTACTTTTAGCATAGGCTTCTGGGCCCATTTTAACCATCTTGTTCATCTCTTCTGCTGACGCTAACAAACCTTTTGTCATTGTACTGACAGCTGCGGTCATCCCTGGCATTGCTGTTATTGCTAATTTGTCCATTTCAGTAGCAAACTTTTGCATTTGTAGACTAGAGTCAACTAAACCTTTAGTGGCTGCATCAGTGGTCGTAGCAAGGTCTTTATTCTTATCAATGGTCTTTTGAAAATCATTTGCACTTACATCAGCTCTTGATGCGAATTTCTGTAGGCCAAGTATACTGTTTTCAATCGGAGTACCAAGTCCTGCTAGTTTACCAAGTCCTGCAGGACCACCAAAGTTTTCAGCAGTTTTTTTCAATCCACCTTGAATCATTGCACTTGCTTCTGCAGTGCTTATCTGTCCTTTACGCAACATGTCAACTGCCATTGCACCTTGTTCTCCAGCAGAGATAGCAAATTGCTGAGCTGCTTCGGTACCAAGGTTACCTGACAACGCATCTTGTAAACCTTTTCCAATGTTTTCGTCAATGCCACTTATAAATGCAGCCGTATCTTTCATATTAGATGCAGCTTCTTCTCCGTACTTGCCTTGTACTTCTGCAAGTGCACCAACCATACGTGCATTACTCAGTTGACTGTCTAGTTCTTTTTGTTGTTCTTCAACACTTTTTCCAGTAAGTCTTGACAATGCCGTTAAACGTTTGATGTACTCTGCTGAACCTTGTGCTAAGTCTCTTGAACTACGTCCTTCAACATTTCCTTGTCGTGCCTGAAGTTTTATGTAGTTTGCAGTCATTTCGTTCTGTTGCTTTGCACCTACACCCAATGCAGTAAGCTCTCTTCTAAACGGAGTCATTGCGGCACTTGCATCTGCAAACTTTTTTGCACCAGTTGCAGTATCACCAAAAGCAAATGCTAAACCAGCGGCTGATTCTTTGGTTACACTTGCAAAGTCTTTAAAACTAATACCTGCTTGAATTGCTTGATTTGCTAATCCTGTTAAACCATCGGCACCAACTGCACCAGATTGTGCCATCATTCTAAATGCAGTGTTTGCATTATCCATTTCAGCAGTGATCTTTTTACCAATTTGAGCTGCTATATCAGCAGTTGCTTCGGCTAAGGCTGCGGCTGCTTTAGAAGCAACACTTACAAACCCGCCTATAACTGGTCCAATCATAGGAATTGCACTTATTGCAGTACCGGCTGCATCACCAAGTCCAGCCGTGAGTTTGGCAGTGGTTTTAAACATACCTGCGGCTATATCAATTGACCCGTTTAGACTTGTGAACTGTTCTCTGCTGTCTCTAACTGCACCAGCAGCATCAATAACATTAATTGCAAAGTTTCCAACATTTCTTGTTGTTCCTTCTATTGCGCCAGCAAATCTCGCTGATCCTTTGGTGCCATCTTTATAACCACTGGTTGATTTTTTTTGTGCATCAGTCTGAGATTTGGATCCCCTGGTAACATTGCTTAATGCTTTGTTAACTTTATCCATCTCTTTAGGATCGACACTTTTAGTATCTTTGAAGGTTTGTCGGAGCTCCTGGATTGCTCTGGTTAGTTCTTCGATGGTTTGATCGTCTGCCATATAATTTATCACCTGTTTTTACGTCATATAAGTACGTATACACATATATTTATGGTAGGAAAAAACATGATCGAGAACAACGCAAATCCGTTGGCTAAACATTTCAGACAGCCAACAATTTATATTAAACTACCAAGCGGTGGTGCATGGAATGACGAGGAAAATATTAAAAATACCGAAAACGGTGAGTTACCAGTATATCCAATGACTGCACTTGATGAGATTGCATACAGAACTGCTGATGCCTTGTTTAACGGAAGTGCAGTTGCTGATGTTATTAAGAGTTGTATGCCAAATATCTTAGATCCATGGCAAATAAGCAGTGCTGATCTTGACACAATTTTAGTTGCAATAAGAATCGCCAGTTACGGTCATGAAATGGATTTTACCAGCAAGTGTCCAAAATGCGAAGAATCAAATGACTTTAGCATTGACCTACGTGAAATTATGGATAAGATTAAGATGCCAGACTTTTCAGAGCCTGTGACCATTGGTGATATAACTGTCTACTTTAAACCTCTTACCTACAAAGATCAAAACGATAACAACACTGCACAGTTCCAAGATCAAAAAATGCTTGAAGCATTACCAACTTCAGACATGCCCGAAGAAGAAAAGATTGCCGCACTTCAGCAGGCATTTAATAATATCAGTCTATTGACTCTTAATGCAATTGCTGATAGCATAAGCATGATGAAAACAGGAGATGATGTTGTAGTTGACAAGGATCATATCAAAGAGTATTTGCAAAATTGCAATAACAAATCATTTGACAAAATACGCAAGAAGATTGAAAAAGTAAAACGCGACGGTGAGATGAGTCCTTTACAAATTGTCTGCAATGATTGCAAACATGAGTACACCACTCCGTTTACACTTAATGTTGCAAATTTTTTCGCATAAGGCTCTTAACGTCCGGTCCCGAAGAAATCGAAAAGATTATCGCAGACATGGACAAAGAAGTTAAGGGCCTAAAAGAAGACATGTTCAAAATGGTTTGGTTTATGCGAGGTGGTGTAACCTACAGCGAAATCTCACAAATGAGTGGACCCGAGCGTGAGATGATGGGAAAACTTATCAAAGAAAACTTAGAAACTGCAAAGAAAACTGGACAACCGTTTTGGTAATAGATCAAGTAAAAGCAGATATTGAACAGTGGTTGATTAGCTTTGTTGAAGTTCCGCATCCTGCATTGGGCAACTTTCCGCCATGTCCTTTTGCCCAACAGGCAAGACTACGCAACAAATATGATGTTAGGCTAGGAGATGATCTCGAACGTGATTTGTTTCTGTTTGCTAAGAAAAAATATTTAGGCAAAAACGATGTTGTTATATACGCTTATCCTCCCAAGAAGTACGATGATGCATACTTTAATTTTGTAGTTGATGTTGTAAACTGTTCAAAAGGATTTACCAAACGTAACCTACTAGCACTTGCTGATCACCCAGACACTGTTGAAGAACAAAACGGTGTGTGTTTTAACATGGGTAAATATGCACTTGTACTCATACAAGACAAAACAAAACTTCAGGATCATTCAAAGATGTTGGCTCACAGAGGCTACTATGATGGATGGAACGAAGAATATCTGCAAGAAATATTTGCACACAGAAAAGACCCAAGAAAATGATATATGCAAGAATTGATCTTAGTCAAACAAACTATGAAATAATGGATAACTGCAAAAAACTTAAAGCACCGTTTCAAAAACCACTTGAAGCAATCTACAATGCATACTGCAAACATAAAAAATTTAAAAGTGTGATGCCAATCTTTGCAGAAGAATACTACGACGACAAGAACGATGTGTATGCTTACTACGACAAAGAAAATAAAATGGTTGCATTCAGCTTGCTAAGATGTTATAATAGTAAGAATGTTGAAGCAATACAGTTTGCATGGGATTACGCAAATCCTAATTTGCGTTTAGGCATACGTAGTCTAAAAAACGAGTGTGCAATATATAAAAAACGTGGTTTTGATTATTTGTACTTAGGACAAGCAGACGATTACAAAACAAAAATTGACGGATTTGAAATACTAGGAGGCAGATAATAATGAACGTTTATACAGTTTACGCCGATATAAAAGAAGGTATAGATGCACGAACTTTTGTTGCTAACATGAAGCTTTTCCTTGATAAATTACCCACTATGCATACCTATAGGATCACAAGAATGAAGTTAGGATTCCGCAGTATGGACTTGCCAGAGTTTAGAATTGATATGGAATTTGAAACCATGCAGGCACTTGATGATGCTATGTCGCATGTGGTGTCAAATACAGATGATATTGAAACTGAACATGTAGGATTTAATCAGTGGGTTGATGGCGAAACCATACAACACTTTCTCTATAGAGACTATCCAGACTAGCACCAACCATTTACATAATCTTCAAACATCACCTGTTTGATACGCAGTTTCTGTAGATCAGTTGGCCCAGCACGCATAGTATTGTCCTTGCGATGATGTGTATCTAATGCAGGAACTCCTAACAATTCAGCTATCTTGTGTACCTGTTTATAATTGTATATGTGTGTGTAAATGCTTTTGTCTTTGCCTAATCGTGCGGTGTTTGTTTCGCAATGATCTGCTACATTTGGATTCTGTCTATACACATCAATATCTTTAACAAAGTTTAACAAACTTGGAGTTTTAATCCACAAGTTTTTATTTGCAGGATTGCTCATTGTATGATGGAAACCACTCACAAACTTTTCAATTGGATCACGCCACAGTGCAATACGTAGATCAGCATCAAGCAGATCCGCCTTATACTCGTCAAATTGCCTAGCCTTATTATAAACCCCTGGACGTTCGTTTTGAAAGTTCTGATAGAACTGTTCTTCTTTTGGATCTGCGTTCCACAGTGCTTGTGCTACGTAACTCAACATAGTCGTGGTACTGCATTTATGATTGCGTACTATTGCTATGTTTTTTGTATAATGTTTAAACTTAATCAATCCCATAAGCATACTTATTAGATGTCTAAAGACATCTTTTGCTTCGCTAAAGCTCAGCAACAGTTACTCCGTTATCATCTAGATAGTTTAGTCATACTTGCCCTACTACGGGCAAGTTAACTGTCATCATCTGAGTTGGTCCAGTCACATGAATAAAGAGATTTACATTGTAACAGGGGCGGTTGTGCTGTACCCCTTACTCTAGCCTTGTCTCACAACGGAACGTTATGTATACCCATTCAAGCGAAGTATACTAACGCATGGGTTGTATCTGTTTCACAGAGCCCATATCATTTTAGCCTTAAGTTAGCTATATCCTTTGACACACCAGTTCTGTCGGCTACAACTGACGTTGGCAGACCTCAAGGTGGATCGAGCATCCTCGATCAAACGATGTCATATTAGCTTGGGAAATTTAAAAAGTTGCTCTGAGCATAGCTCTATGTGTGCCTGTGTCATACTTGTTTATGACAATATAATCTGGGGGTTTAATTTACTCTTTTAATATGCCTTTTTGGTGTACACGCACCCGTATGTGCCCGTTATACCATTGTTTTGATTCTAATACTTTATGTGTGAATTGTTCTCGTGCTTCGATGTAACTTAGTTCACTTTTACTACTGCACCAAAACATTATTTCACGTTTAAACTTGTCTTTTCCTAATACTATTACGTCTGCCGATAGTTCATCACTGCTTCCGTAGTAATCCTTCCAATCGCTTTCAACTGTATATCTACGTTTGTTTGTTCTTCCTTTAAGAGGCTTTTTACTGCGTTTGAACTGTGTAAGTTTCTTGCCAATGTACTTTCTATCATTTGTTGTATTTGTTATCAAGTAGACAAACCCAATGAACTCTGCAGGAATGTCAGTAACCTCTTTATTTTTATACGTCCAGGTCATCTAAGTATCCAAGGCTTTTTAATAGCTTTTCATTTTCAAATAGCATTCCAAGATTATATCTACCTTGTTGGTTATTAAATTTACTAAACCATGCCGGTCGTCCATAATCCTCGCCTGTGGCAAAGTGTACAACCGGTGAAGTATCCAAACCTAATTTGTCACACCAAAATTTTTGTTTGTTTGCATATTTTCTTGGCATGTAGTCTACAGGAAATTTTTGTATCATATTGTATGCTAAACCTGCACTTAGTCTGTTACAAATATTTTCGTCATTGCTTATTTGCATTGCGTCATTTGGTTTGTTTTTGGTTAGACGAACTGCAATTTTTGCACACTGAACTGGAAATGTTTTACTAAAACTAAATGTAATTTCGCTAATTGCATCGTGTGCTAGGTCTATTTCTATTGGGCTAGTGCTGTTTGGTAGATAGATAAAATCCAGCATCACTTCACAATTTTTTTTGCGAGACTGTTCAAGTATGCTATCAAGATATTTGTGTTTTTTACCAGTAAGAGCAAAAGGAACACTACAAATGGTGATATCATTGGTTTGTATATCATCATCTTCAATGTATGCCCAGTCAATACCAAGTGCAGACCAGACGTCCATGTGCCACCAATATTCTCCACGTAATACTCGAAATCTCTTATTGCGATTTTTTAGATAGAAGTTTGTAAAACTTTCTTGAGTACCGGCACTGAAGGCTATGTATTTATAGAGCTCAATATTCAGCAAGTTATGTTTAGTGTTCGCAGTTAACCAAGAAACAAAATTTTCTTCAAACGCATTTACTATCCACGGGTCACGTAGATACTGATTGATATTGCATGCTTGAACATATTCAATTACCGTAGGATCTTTGATTGAATTTCCACTGCTAAAAATACTCCGACTACGTGCTTGCAACTCACTAAAGTTTTCATCCTTAGGGTATGCCCAAACATACTCTCCTGGCATGTCTAGTTTATTTTTTGCACTAGCAAGGCTTAATACCCAACTTATTTCTTTTATAAGTTCTATGTTAGTCATTGATGCTTTCTAGCATAGTAAATGCTTTTTCGTAATAAGGATAATCATCTTCCCAGTCTTCTATATGCTCTGAATTTTGTAATATCCATCTTAGTACTGGTATTGTAAATTTAATTTTAAAAGTTCCGTTTGGTCCAAAAAACAGACAGCTATTGTATATCTTACCTGCGGTGTCAGTAAAATTACTTTTCCAAATTAGTTCCTTAAAGTCATGTTGGTCAGCATAGATTTTTTCTAGTTCAAAACTACGATCATCTATAATCTTGCCATCATGATCTACTATGGTATCTTCTGGATTTTTATCAAAGTGTACTATTTCTAAACTTACTGTATTGGTAAGATCAATATCAAAGTCATAATCAGGTTTTACTTGTCCGCTATAGAGTTCTAGATTGTTTACTAGAATCTTACAACAAGGATTGTGTCTGATGTTTTTAAAGTGTAACTTCAAGTTCATTGAACAGTCTCCAATTTTCATACACTGTGTTTATACAGATTCTGTTTTCAAAATTTTCTGGTGCAAACTGTAGTTTGTAAGCATCTAATAATGTTCTTCTACTGTAGTTATTCCAGTCATTATTGCCCAAAGCAAAAATTACACTATCACTAGGTACGATATCAAAGACTTTACTTACCTGTGATTGTTTTTGCCTGTATGTTGAAGCAATGTAATTTACATTGTACTTTTTTATAAGCTCATAACCTAAGTAACAACTTGCAAAATTATTGTAATTGATATCATCATGCAGTTTCTGACCGTCGTATATATCTTTCTTAGTGTATCTTACGCCAATGCGATAGTTGGCTATTGGAAAAATCTTGCTAAGGCTGAATGTAATAGTATCAATGCATGTTTGTAAGAACCTAAAAGGTGGTGCATCAGTTAGAGGATAGTATGCCATGTCTATCAAAACTGGTATGTCTAAACTTTCGCATATGTTCAAAATTTTATCAATATCATAAAAATTTCCTGTATCACAAAAAGGAAAACTTAGTACCAGTGCGTCGCCAGATTGCAGTTGATCAGCATCAGTCACAAAACTCCATGATATATCATTGCTTGTCCAAGTTTTTAAATGATAGAAATATTCGCCAGTGTAGCAACGAAACTTTTTGTTTCTATGTCGTAGGTAAAAACTATCAAAACTTTGTGTGGTTCCTGCACTGTAATCTACGTCGTAATTAGACATATCTGTTCCAATCCAAGATGCAAATTCGTTTACAAAAATCTTCTGCATATTCCATTTGTTATTGTAATTTGAATCGTGAAGTGTGTCTAGAAATTTGATTACTGTTTGATCACGTACACTACGTGATCCTTGATATAGATTATATGCAATATTTCTTATATCAATAAGATCTTTTGATTGTTTTGCTCCGTATAGGAAGGCAAATTGCTTACCCACATTCATGCTATGTCTATATCCGTACTATAACTTGTAAAGCCGTTTTCTTTAACAACTTTCAACAGATTATTCACACGTCCTGCTAGTTCATCTTTGTGCGATACTAGCCAAATGCTTTTGCTACGTTCTCTTGCCATTTTCTTAAGCAAGGCAAGTGCGGCTTCTACTCCTGATGTATCCATACCAGAATCAATCATCTCATCAATGAACAGTAAGTTGATTGCACCATACAAACTTTCCCAAACATCACGGAATGCCCAGCTCATGCTTATAATAAGTCTGTTGCGTTCACCTCTACTCAAGTTATCAAAGTCCAAGTCTCTACCAAGTTCCTGTATTTCTACTGTAAGATCGTTTTGAAATATGACTGTGTGTGGTAATCCTATCCTATCCAAGTAGTGTGTGAGTCTACTATTCAAGTAACTTAGATTTTGATCAATAATACGTTTACGTACAAAACTATCTTTGTTTGTTAATAGTTTTAGTAGAAAGTCTTGATGATCATGTAGTCTTGTGAAGTCGTTTAGTTTATCATATGAAATCTCAGCGGCGGCAGTGGTTTGCATTTCGATTATTTGATCAACGTAAGGATCGGCTTCTGCACGTTTGCTTTGCAACTGTGTTTCAAGTGAGGATAAAGTTGATCTATGATTGTGTGCATCAGACAGGCTATCATAAAAAACTCTTGGTCTCGCTGGAACCTCCGCTTTATCTGCCTTGAGTGCAGTAATTCCTTCTTGTATTTCGCTAAGGAAATCACTTGACCCATTATACTCCTCCTGTGCTTTTGCAACCTGTTGTTGATGTGTAGGTAAATGCGTGACACTTTGTCCGCAACTATCACAGGTTCCAGATTCTAAACTTTCTAATGCTTTTTTAGTCCTGTTTACATCTTTCTCTGCCCTACTTACTTGTGCATTTAGTGCGGCAATATCTTTTTGTAATTGTGTTTGTGTATTGTTTAGTTCAGTCCAAGTTAGGAGGTCGGCGTGAGCAGCTAATTCTGCATCAATATCTACGTGTGCAAGATCTTCTATTGCAGTCTCAAACTTTTTTACATCTTCTGCTTTTTTGTTCATCCAAAGTGTTTGTCTGCGTTTTAAGGCTTTTACTTGGTCACCTATTTTGTCGTTAGCAGTTTGTAATGCTTTGATATTCATCTCTTCTTGCTTGATGTCATCACGTGTGCGTTTGCTTAGTTCTTTAATCTTGTCAGCACGTTCACTTAGTTGTGTAATACCCAGCAGTTGCTCTATAATTTCTCTTTGGTCGTTTTGTTTGAGACTCAAAAACGGCTCAGTGTAGGTGTTTAGTGCCACAAGATGTTTGAACATGGTGTGACTCATACACAATAATTTTAGTATAGCACCTTGTGTTTCTCTGCTATCGCCTTGAGCATAGTCATCTGCTTCTTGTTCACTATCATTTATGTAAAATTTTAGCACATTGGGCTTTCGTCCGCGTTCAATTCTGTAACATTGTTCGCCGATACAAAAGTCTAGACTTATCATCATGCCTTTTGAATTGGTTTTGTTTATTAGATTATCACGACGTATGTTTGTAAGTGCTTCGCCATAGAGTGCATAACTTAGTGCATTTATTATTGTGGTTTTACCTGTGCCGTTACGAGATCCATCACCACCTAAGTCAATGTTCTCTCCGAGTACCAGTGTAAGGTCCTGTCGATCAAAGTTAATAGCCTGTGTAGCATTGCCCACACTCATAAAGTTTTTGACTGTCAAGTCTTTGATTTGAATCATATTTTGTTTACAATCTGCTGAATCTCGTTATTGCATAACCAATGATAATGATCATAGTTATGTTTCAAAGTATCTTTGTATTGTAACATAGTTTCGCGTATGTCGTCAATCGAAAACTTGCTTATACGAGTAAGTTCCTCAACAATACATTCCATACGTTTGTGTGGATCTTGAATAGTGTCGTATTCTTCGTTGATAAACGGTGCAAAAGTTTTAAAGCCTTTGTCTTGTATTTGAGCCAATGTCCCTGGCGGACCTACAATGATAAACATCCTTTTATGAACAATAGGTCTTATGGTTTTTTCTGTAATTTGTGGATAAGGATAGTTATAAACTGTTTCAGTTACAACATCAATTGCAAAGTATTTGTAAAAATCACAGAAAATATTTTTATTTTTTTGATGTTCGTTTGTTTTGCCTTCAATAAGAGGATCTCGATGTGTTTCTCCAACAGACGAGTCAAATTGGTTACTAAAGTTCCATGCTTCGTTGATCCGAGTAAATGGCTTTGTGTATACTCGATGAAACATTAGTTATTTCCTTTGTAAGAAACTGCATATGCATCTAGTAAATTTCTTTCTACCAGCATATTGTATAGCATATTTCTGTGTATTCGGTTTACTCCAATCATTGATACACCATGTTTGACAATTGATGATTCGTCAACGTTGCATTCTTGTTGGTTCAATCCTAGTCTTACTGTATTATTAACAGTTAAACAATTGTCTATGATAGTAGGAAAATTATGTTCTTGCATCTCTGTAGGTATCAGTATCTCAAATTCTTGTTTTATATTCTTATGGTTTGTAATTAGTATTAATAGATTCAACGATATATCATTGTGTAAAAACGTTCTAACCAAATTAAACATACTCAATCCATACGGACAACTTGGAAGATAATAGTCTGTATCCAAATGACTGATAATATAACGGTCATTGTGTGCATATACATCTTTTTTTGTTTGCAACAACCTATCAGAAACCAACTGAAAATCATGGTCTACTAAAGGTAATGCAAATTTATCAAGTATGTTAAATTTATCCGAAAGGGCATTAGTTAATACATTCGAAATGTTCAACTACAAACTCCTATATATTTCTAACAACAGTTTGTTGTCGTAAAATTCTGAGTCAATGTTGATAATCTGTTCAGTTACAATTTGATCAACACTTTCAAACTTTATGTCTCCGGGTTGTAGTTCTTCTTCTAACGCACTGCGTTTGTTAGGTATAAGTGCCATCTCACGCAGTTTGTATTTGGTTGCAAACTGTTCTTTGATATAGTTTGCCTCTTCATAGGATATTTCAATATCCAAATTTACTCTAACGTGCATATTCGGCTTTAGTATTGTATCAGCATAGTCAATTACCTGTGACAAGTCTAATACTTTGTACAATGGTTGATCCGGCCAAGCAATGTATTCTGGCTCTTTGCCCCATTCAAGTATCATGCAACCGCGTTGATCATCGCCAGCATCTGAAAAGTTGTGTGGAAATGCATTGCCAATATAGTTTATGTTGTTTTTCTGTTGACGCAAATGAAAGTGTCCACTAAACACTGTGCCATACTGTTGGAAGTGTTCGCTTTTGATCTCACCGTGATCAGGCATCTCAACCATTGCATTCATTTTAAAATGCGGAAGTTCAAAGTGGCCAAACATGTACTGGGCACTTGCAGTTTTTATCTGTTTATGGTCATCACCAACTAGCCAAGGACACAGTATTACATCATCTTCTTGAAACCAATCATTGCATATCTTTAGATTTGGTATGTGCTTTGCCCATTCAAAACTGTATATGTCACGTTTGTCTCTGTAGTACAAGTCATGATTGCCAGTTATAAAATATGTAATGTCAAAACTTCTTGAAAGATTTTCTAATGCACGTAGACTGTGGCTCATAGTTTGCAAACTTAAACTTGCTCTATGATGATGCCAGTCTCCCATGAAAATAGCAGTTTCGCAGTTGTGTATTTTGCCTTGTTGTACCGCCCATTCTACAAAGTTTTCACAGTCCTGGTTGTGCATGATGCTGTTGCTTTTCATGCCAAAGTGGATATCTGTAAACACTAGAGCTTTCTTAAACAAACCCATATGTGTGTCCTATTTTTTAGCGGCTTCTGCTGGTTGTAGTTTTTTTGCATCTGGTGAATTGTTAAACTGTCTAGTCCAACTTGGATTCAAACCGTTTTGTTCTAGTATATCATCACGTATGTTTTGATTCTTCTTTTCAATGTTTAACACTCTTGTAAAACTATTTGTAATGGCGGCAGTGTAATATGCAAATGGATTTTGACTTTTGCTTTCATCAAACTGTAAGCCAATCTGAGAAAGTTGTAGCAATGCTTGTCCACGCATTTCTTCGTTGTAGGTATAACCACGCCAGTTTGAACGTGTGGCATAACGTTCGCATAATTTAATAAACATGTGTGCTAGTTTGTCAGTCATTTTGCCATGGTCTTTCGAGAAGTGCCCGTTTTCCATTCCGCCAAGCCAGTGTGATTTGCCAACAATATACGGCACTTTGTTTTCATCAATCATATAATGCCAGAATGGAGGAAAGTTAAGTTTTATATAGTTAAGATCCTGCTCAACATCGCTCATTAGTTCTTGCAATCCATCATCTTCAACATCAACATCATCCATCTCTAGCAGTTCTTCTAGTTTGGACTTTTTCTTTTCTTGTGCTTTGGTAAGTTTTTTTGGAACCATTGGTATATGTTCCCAACATACAACACGAAAAACCAGTTCTTGGTTGTTCAGTTTTGTTGGATCGAGTATCTCTCCAGTTAGTCTTTTAATCCTATCTGCTTTGTTGCGTCTTGCTTCTGCAACTGTACGTTGATTGATCTTGTCCACACTAGGTACAATAATATCAAACTGTGCATACTCTTTTTCAAGATACGAACAGTAAGTGCTTTTGCTTTTATGAATTTCTTTGAGTATGTCTCTATTGTTTAGATAGTTTACTTTCTTAGGTGCTTTCACCGGTGGCATATAATTCTCCTTTGCCTTAATACATTATGTATTATACAACATTACTTATCAAAAGTCAATCATTAACTACGCACTTTTTGGTTACCATAAATAAGAGTAGAGGAGTTTACATGGCAGGTTACGATCCAGCAAAAGCCGCTAGAATGAATGCACTAGCACAACAATATCCAAATGCGACCCTTAGTACACTAGCAACTTTGGCTCGAGTATCTGTTAGTGATTTAGGAAACTATACTAATGATTCTGTTGGTACTCGTGCTAGTAATGCCAACTTTGGTAGGGTTACTAGTGAGCAGTCACAAAACCCTCAATCCTCAAACACTGCAAGAAATTCTGCAGGATCTGGATCAGCATTTGCTGGCAATGATCTTCCACCTGCAACTGTATCCAGCGTTAGCTCAACACCAAGTATTAATCCATTCACTGGCAGGGCATATACGACACCACCAACTCCAGTAGTAACCAGTCCTCCAAGTACGCAAACTGCAACAAACACTAGCGGTAGTGCCGGCTCACAGTTTGCTTTTAGTGATACACCAACTCCAGTAGTAACAAGTCCTCCAAGTACGCAAACTGCAACAAACACAACAGGTTCGGGTACGTCATTTCAAGGCGGAGGAACTATTGCAAGTCAAGCATTTGGAAATGGAGGTCGTGATCCAGCACCAGCACCAGATCCTTTTCCAGCACCGCCACCAGCAAGACCAGCAAGAGAACAAGACAATGATGTAGATTTTACTGATGCGTATGGTGATAGTTACACAGAAGTAACACCAATTCCTGCCAGCACAAGGCGTCCAGGAGTAGAACAAGCTACCGTACCTGTAGGAAGTAGAGGCGGTGGCGAATTTTTAGATGATAGAGGCAGAGCCCCAGCAGAGCAACCAGATCCATTTCCGGCTCCACCACCAGCTCGGCCTGTACAACCACAAGTTGCAGTTGATGACTTCGGCGGAACTAGTATTACCCAAGTTGATGATTTTAGTGGGCCAAGTAGAAACGTAACTCCTGTTGATGATTTTGCTGAATATCAAGCACCTGCACAAGTTGACGACTTTGCTGAGTTTCAAGCACCAGCACAAGTAGATGATTTTGCTGATTATCAAGCACCAGCACAAGTAGATGACTTCGCAGAAATAAACACACCTGCACAAGTGGATGATTTTAGCGGTTATACTAACAACGACTTTGGCACAGAGGATCCTGGTCTGGATGCATTTGGCCCAGGACCTGCTCCAGCACAAGTGGATGATTTTGCTGATTACCAAGCACCTGCACAGGTAGATGACTTTGCTGAAATCAATACTCCAGCACAGGTAGATGATTTTAGCGGTTATACTAACAACGATTTTGGCACAGAAGATCCAGGTCTGGATGCATTCGGCCCAGGGCCTGCACCTGCACAAGTGGATGACTTTGCAGAATACCAGGCACCAGCACAGGTAGATGACTTTGCAGAGTTTCAAGCACCTGCTCAGGTGGATGACTTTGAGGACTACTCAGATAACAACTTTGGTGCTCAAGTAGATGACTTTGGTGACCCAACACGTAACCCAGCACAAGTAGATGATTTTGCTGATTACAGTGACGATAACTTTGGCGAAGAAGACTTTAGTGACTTTGCAACAACCAACTCACCAAGTGACGTTAACCAATTTGGTGTAGATGACTTTGGTGATCCTGAAGCAGCACAGTTTGATGAGTTTGGTGACCCTCTTAGATCACCAGCACCAGTAGCAGAATTTGATGAATTTGGAGATCCTATAAACCCGCAGGTTACTGCGGAATTTGATGAATTTGGAGATCCTATTGATCCGTCCGCAAATAGAGTTGAAAATGATGGTGAAAGTTTAGTTGGTGACGATCCGGATGCTGATATAGGTGATGGTGCAGAAGGTGAAGGAATTGACGGAGTTGAGCAAGACAGAAACATCTCAATGACTCAAGCAATCAACGCACAAGCAATGAAGACCAAGGCGCAAAATCAACAAACAATCAACGAGATGCGTGAAGCATCGGGTGTTAAGAACGCAGACGGTGATTGGCGTGTTAAACTACGACTAGCACCTCAAGCTGATTATCTATACAAGGCACAAGATCCTGGAATACTTGCACCACTAGCAGTCACAGACGGTATCATATTTCCTTATACACCAACAATTGATGTACAATATAGAGCAGAATACAACAACTATCAGCCTACGCACAGTAACTATATGCACTATTTTTACAAAGGATCAAGTGTTCAAACAGTACAACTTCAAGCACAATTTACTGCACAGGATACAAAAGAAGCAGAGTATCTACTTGCGTGTTTGCATTTTTTAAAAAGTTCAAGTAAAATGTTCTATGGTCAAGATGCACAACGTGGCTCACCACCGCCATTGCTTTATCTTACAGGCTTAGGAGAATACCAATTTAATGAACAACCTTGTGTGGTATCAGAATTTAACCTCAACCTACCTTCAGACGTTAACTATATACGAGCACGAAGTAGACACATCAACAGAGATGATCAACTACAATTTGAAAAACCTCTTGCTACTGCAACAACAAATGGTAATTTTTCAGCTTTGAACAGATTAAAAACAGCAACCACAAATGCACTAAACGGATCACCAGAACCGTTACAAGTTGGTGCAAAACCTTTTACGCCTAGCCCAGGAAAACTCGGAAGCAAAGGTGCAACTTATGTTCCTACTAAGATGTCAATGACAATTAACTTATTGCCAATTGCAAGTAGACAACAAGTAAGTCAGCAGTTTAGTCTTAAAGAGTATGCAAATGGTAACTTAATTAAGAAAGGAATGTGGTAATGGAAACAGGCAATCCTTATGCATCAACCAGTGCATATTTTGAAACACCAGTATTACAACAACAGTATTTAGGTGTAATGGTTAACCGACCAATTCCAAAACTGATCGATGATCTTACTTTAATTATCAACGAGACATACAACCTAAGACCAGATTTGTTAGCATATGATTTATATGGAGATGCAAACCTTTGGTGGGTATTTTCACAACGAAACCCAAACCAGTTACAAGATCCTTTGGGAGATTTTGTCACAGGAACAACTATATATCTACCTCAGGAATCTACATTGAAATCAGTATTAGGAATCTAATATGACAAATCCTGCAGAATTAAATGCAAAAAGATTAACTCAACAACTTGAGATTAATAAACTAAAGCCAATAGTCAGTGATCTTGAAGCTGAAACTGAGAACGGTAAGTCATGGGATGATATTAGTTCGGATTGGAACAGTGCTAAAAGTAGAATAGACAGTACACGTAGCACATTACAGAATCTCAAAGGACAGAATTCTGGATTTAAAGGACAAACTGGGTATGTCAGTACTGAATCACAGTTAACAGTTAACATTGTTGAAACAAATGCATTAGGCTCACGGTTAACAACAGTTCAAACCACAGCATATAGTAATCAAAATATTAGCAATGTACGAAATAACGTAGCAAAAACTTCTTCAGGAGAAGAAGTATTAAATAATCAGATAGGTGCAATTGAAAATTCAAGATTTATAAGTCCAATTGCTGGCAATCGTCAACTATTTGATGATGTTACACAAGAAGTTAAGCCAGTTGTTGCCAGTCTAAACAAACCTACCAATGCACGTGTATCAACACTGAGTACATCTGCAGACGCACAACTTGGAGATGTAAAAGGTTCAGGTGCAGAAAGTACAGTTGGTGGTGCAGCACCAGTTCGAAATACTGTCCAGACCGGCGCCGCAAACCCAAACCAAAGAATTGATGATGATGCAACACAAAAGGTTAATAATAGTATTGGCAATGCGAGTCAAACAGTTGAAGGTAGAACTGAAATTGCCGCAGAGTTTTTACAAACTATTGTGCCAACTGCAAATCCGTTAGCAGGACTTGCCAGTCAAACATATACAATTTCAATTTATCTAATGGACAAAGATGAATTTAAACAGTTCTTATTCTCAGATAAAAAAACATTACCAACACAACAATTACTCATGTCAAGCGGTGGAGCACCAATTGGACAACGCAACAAATATTTTGATTTGGACTTCTACCCAGAGAATTTAGAGTTCAAAGCAATGATTGGAACACAGGCTACAGGTAGTCCTCATAACGTTGTAACCATGAGCTTTGAAGTGCTAGAACCACAAGGAATTACTTTTTTGGAAAGGTTGCGTCAAGCAGTATGGGATCACACAGGAGATCAAAGTAATACCATCAATGCACAAAATTACCTAATGGTAATTAGATTCTTTGGGTACGATGAGCAAGGCAACTTGGTTACGAAACAATCAAAGAAACAGAAAACTGGTACTGGTAGTGAAGAAGAAACCAGTGACCCAAATGCTTTAGTAGAGAAGTTTATTCCTTTTCAAATAGCAAACCTCAATTATAAGATAGCAACTGAAGCAGTAAATTACCAAATAAAATGTGTAATTCCTCAACTGAATGTTGGATACAGTACTGCACGAGGTACAATACCTTTTAATTTCCAATTAGCTGCTTCTGATGTACAATCATTGTTGAATGGTGATAGTGAATTAGCACCTATCACTCCAATAGTAACCACCAGAGCCAACGGAGGGCCTCCCAATCAAAATACAGTAGTTAATGACACAATAACTGCTGAACAACAACGTGCTGGTAAAATTGGACTTAAAGGAAGAACAGTTACTTCAGGCCTTGCTGACGCATTGAACAAACATCAACAAGCTCTGTGTACAGGAAAGAATGCTTTTAATTTTCCAGACAGGTATATCATTGAGCTTGAAGATGTTCCTGGTCTTAAAGACGCAAAAATGCGTATGGATGGAACGGTTGATAAAAGACGTGTCGACATGCAAAAAAATAGTGATCCTAATCAAAAACTAAATCAAAAGAAACAGAATTTTGATGCTGATTCTAGAAACTACAGTGTAAGTGCAGGAACACAAATTGTACAACTGATTGATCAGGTTATGAAAAATAGTACGTATGTCACTGCTCAACAAACTATTGCCTTTGATGAAATAACCAACAAAGAAATTATAAATGAAGCAGTAAAAACTGTGCAATGGTATAAAATATCACAAACTGCAACGCCAATTCAATGGGACGATAAGCGTGGTGATTATAATTATGAGATAAAATTTAAGGTTAGTAGATATCAAATTAACTCACCCCGTTCTGAATACTTTCCAGCAGCCATGTATAGAGGTGTACACAAGTTGTACGAGTATTGGTTTACAGGAAAAAACACAGAACTAATGAATTTTGAAATTGATGTAAACACAAACTATCTTCAACCAATAGGCAATGACGGTAGGAATAAAAGTGTTAAAGGAAATGCACGTTTTGCTGAAAAGAAGTTTTTTCAAGCAAGTGCAGAAGAAAGTACACAAGGTGGAACCGGACAAAGCACAATGCCAGCGGCACAATTGGCATCAAGACTGTATGGTCCAGCAGATGTTGCCAAATGTGATTTTGAAATAGTTGGAGATCCAGACTGGATTACGCAAAGTGAAGTATTTTACAGTACTTCTAACTTAGCACCATTTGAGCCAGACGGAAGTTGTAACACAAGTTCCAGTGAAGTACTCGCTGAAATAAGATTTAACAGAGTGGTAGACTATGATTTAGCAACTGGCCTAACACCAGTGTTTAAGAATAACATGGCACAAAGTAATATCACAGGGGAAACCAACTTAGCCGAAGAAGCATTGGTTTTTAATATCATTGAAGTACGGAATACGTTTAAAGCAGGTAAGTTTACACAAACACTGAAAGGAGTTGCCAGAGATTTTGACACTGCAATTGATTCTCCTGCAATGAAGAAAGAAGAAAAAAATAAAATAGAACGCACTCCAAAACAGATACAAGAAGAAAAAGATGTGACTGAAAGTATATCTCCAAGAACAAGTAAACTGCCTGTAGGAAGTAGAGGAAGTGGAAAGTTTCTTGATACCCGCGGAACACAAAGTAATTCTACAGGAACTGGAGGAGAAACACGACGTCCAGATTACATAACTGGTAGTACTCGCCCAAGTGGACTTAGACCAGATACAACACCAACACCTTATAGTAGTACAACAGTGAATAACGAAACCACTGCTAAAATAGCCAAACAAGTAGATAAGAGTATAAATTATACTGACGAAACAATGGATACAACTGCAAATAATTGGTTACCTCCAGTCAAGCCAAAACCAGGTAGTAATACAGTTAGTGATGATGCTGGTAGCACAGTAGATCCTTGGGCGTCTTCTTTGTTAGCAAAGAAAAATAGGCTTGCTCGTGAAAGATCAAAAGCAAGAATAGACGCTGGTGCAAAAGTAGTAGGCACCACTGGCGGTGGTACAAGAGCATCAGACGCATTTAGATAGGAACTATAAATGGCAGAGAATTACTTTAGAAGTAAAGGTACACCGAGAGCTTATAAAATAGACAAAGGTGGAACACCAGCTCAAACTGGACCGTTCATAGGCGAAGTGACAAACAATGTTGACCCAACACGAGCAGGCAGATTACAAGTTTACATTGAGTATATTGCTGGTGATGATAGAAATAACAAAGATTTGTGGCGTACTGTAAGTTATATTACACCTTATTATGGACATACTCAACAAAGTGCTCCGCAACCAACAGGACCAGGAAGTTTTACAGGTAATAATCATGCCTATGGTTTTTGGGGAACTCCTCCTGATGTTGGAACAAAAGTTCTTTGTTTTTTTGCAAATGGAGATCCAACACAAGGATACTATCTTGGTATGCCTATTGAACCAGGACTTAACCATATGATGCCTGCAATAGGCTCCAGCGACAACTATGTTGATGATAGTGGCAGTCCTTACTATACTGGCAAGAAGAAATTACCAGTTGTTGAAATCAATAACGCTAATCCTCAAATTGCAGAAAATCCAAGGTTCTTTGATGAAACTAAACCAGTACACAGTGTTCTTGCTGGGCAACTTCTCAGTCAAGGAGTAATTGCTGATCCATTACTCGGACCTATTGGCTCAAATAGCCAAAGAGAATCTCCTTCAACTGTTGTTGGTATCAGTACTGCTGGAAGACCTATATATTCTGGAGGATTAACTGATGAACAGCTAATAGAAAAACTTAATAGTTCTACTTTACAAGCAAACGAAACAAACGTTATAGCACGTAAAGGTGGACATAGCATTGTATTGGACGACGGTAGTCAAACCAACGAAGATAATCTGGTACGGTTTAGAACCAGTGCTGGACATCAGATTATGATGAATGATACTCCAGATGGAAAAACAATTCATATTATGCATGCTAATGGGCAATCTTGGATTGAACTTGGTGAAGAAGGTACCATTGACATGTATGCGTCAAACAGTGTAAACATAAGAAGTGCCGGCGAACTAAATTTACATGCTGACAGAAATGTTAACATCAATAGCGAAAATGGAAGTATTAATATGCATGCCAAAGGCTCAATGAGTTTAGAAAGTTCTAGTCTAAATCTCACCGGAACCAACAGTCTGCTTGCCTACAGTAAAAGTATGATAGGTTTGAAAAGTGATAGCACGCTCATGCTAAAGAGTAATACAGGTAGTTGGGGAGCTGGAAGCGGACTTATCTTAGAAGCAGGATGTATCAAATTAAATTCAGGTGCAGCCAGTGACGTTCCTAAAGCACAAGAAATTCCAAAAAAACGTTTACCTGATACCAAGTTTGAAACAGATGTTGGATGGGTTCCAGAACCAGCAGCAATTGAGACAATTGTTACCAGAGCACCAACACACGAACCTTTTGCTGAACGAGGAAAAGGTATTAATGTATCAACCAGTTTGGTTAGTACTAGTGCAGAAGTTCCACTGGACGAGAAGACTGAAGAAGCAGTTAAAAAAGCAGAAACAACAGAAATTAGCAAAATTGACAAAGGCGATTACGAAGCACAATCTAGTGCAACTACTGGTGTTGGTAAAATTGCACCAGAAAAAGTTACTGGAATGGTAGCACAGTCAAGTAAGTTAGTAGAGCAAAAAGCAGATGAAATATCAAACAAGAATGGAGTTGGTAAGTTTGGCTTTGGTGCAGTTGAATTAGAGACTGCTGGATTTCTGAAACCTGGAACTGCAGACTTCTTCCTTAAAGATAGCACTGCTGATATTAGCACAGTGCTAGGAAGTGCAAGTGTGTGGAGTGGTAACCAAGGTATAAACGGAGTTAGCGATTTTTTAAACAATGAAGCAATACAAGATGTAACAAAAACTGATTTGTTTAACAAAGGATTAACCTCTCTGCAAAATGCAGGCATTGTTACCGGACTAGAAAATGAAGCCTCCCTTGCAGGATTAGTTAGTGGCGCAAGTAAATTTGGAGTTGATGCAGTTAAAAAATGGACAGAAGGCAGTGCTATACTTGGCGAAACCTTAGCAGGTTCATTTAGTGCAAAAATCACAAGCGGTGATATGGATGCACTAGTTAGAGGCGGGCAGTATGCAGTTAGTTTGACACAGGAAAAGATTAGTGATGCAGTGCAAGGGTTTTCGACAGGTACAGTTGGCGTTACTAGTACAAATATTAGAACCACAATTGATAGTGCAGTACAATCTGGTATATCAAATAAAAAAGTTAATGGAATTAGTACCTAGACTAGGACTATAAATACAGTATGGCAGAGATAATCGGATATAGCACAATAGACAGGTATAAAACATACACTGTTACAGATTTTGAAATAATAAAACAAGATCTATCCAACGCTTTAAACATACGTCAAGGTGAAGTGCCAGGGAGACCTGATGTTGGTACTATCATGTGGAGTTTTATATACGAACCACAAAATGCACAAACCTCGCAAGCAGTTATAAACGAAATACAGAGAGTTGTTGCACAAGATCCGAGAATTCAAGTAGCAGATATAAATGTGTTTTCGCAAGAAAATGGAATACTAGTTGAATTAGAGGTACAAACCATACAAGGACAAGATGCCCGGTTGCTAACAGTATTCTTTGATAATCAAACACAACGAGCCTCTCTGTCAGACGTGTAGTATAAACTACCCAGTTTATAATGTTCATAAATACTAGGTAAGGATAGATACACATGGCTAAAACTACAAGACAGACCAGTATATTTGGTGTTGAAGATTGGAAGAGAATCTACCAAACTTATCGTGAAGCAGACTTTCAGAGCTATGACTTTGAAACACTTCGCAAGAGCTTTATAGATTACATTCGCTTGTATTATCCAGAAAGTTTTAATGACTATATCGAGTCAAGTGAGTTTATTGCTCTGCTCGATGTTATGGCGTTTATGGGACAAGCAGGTAGTTTTAGAAATGACCTGAACACCAGAGAAAACTTCATTGATACTGCTGAACGAAGAGATAGCGTAGTACGTCTTGCTGAACTAGTAAGTTACACTCCAAAACGTAACACCGCAGCATCTGGTTTTTTAAAAGTACAAAGTATTAGCACCACAGAAGGTGTAATTGATTTTACCGGTGTAAACCTTTCAAATATCACAGTTAACTGGAACGATACCACTAATGCAAACTGGTTAGAACAATTTACAGTTATTGTTAATTCCTGTTTAGATAACACACAAAGATTTGGACGTCCAGGAAACTCACAGACAATACTTGGTGTGCAAACAGAAGAGTATGGTATTAATCTTATACAAGGATTTCTTCCTGTCATACCATTTACCAATACAGTTAATGGTACTACTATGTCATTTGAAGCAGTATGTGCTACAACGCAAGATCAAAAATATTTGTACGAACCGGCACCTGCTCCGAACGGTGCGTTTAATATACTTTACAGAAACGACAAACAAGGGTATGCCAGTGCCAACACAGGTTTCTTTTTCTTATTCAAGCAAGGCAGTTTACAAGACCTAGATTTTAATCTTGGGGAACGTATTTCAAATAGAGTTGTGAATGTTAATATCGAAGGTATCAATAACGAAGATACATGGTTATATCAGCTAGACTCAACTGGTAATATTCAAAACCAATGGACTCTTGTAGAAAACATTTATAGCGGAGCAGTTGAAGAATTAACCCCAGAACAACGTAGGTATTTTACTACTACATCAAGAACTAACGACCAAATTAATTTAAACTTTGGCGATGGTGTGTTCAGCAGTATACCAGTTGGATCCTTTAGAACTTATGTAAGATCATCAAATGGTTTAAGTTATATTATTAATCAAGATGAAATGCAAAATGTTACTCTTAGCATTGGCTATGTGTCAAGGACTGGACGTAACGAAACACTTACATTGACTTGTGCATTAACTCAACCAGTTAGCAATGCTGCCAATAGGGAAAACATTGACGACATTAAACAAAGAGCTCCTGCAAGATTTTATACACAAAACAGAATGGTTAACGGAGAAGACTACAACAATTTTCCATATACACTTTATTCAACTATAATCAAGTCTAAGGCAGTTAATCGTAGCTCAATTGGTACTAGTAGGTACTTGGATTTAGTTGATATCACTGGAAAGTACTCAAGTACTAATATTTTTGCCAGTGATGGTATGATATACGAAAACACTGCGGTTCCAAGTTTTACATTTACGTTCGTTGATCAAAACGATATTACAGATGTAATTGTAAATCAAGTTGAACCTGTACTAGCAAGCCGCGGTATGCAAGAGTTTTATTATGAAAACTTTATTCGACCAAGTCTTACAAGTTTAAACTTAAACTGGAGTCAAAGTACAACTGCAAACAATGAAACAACAGGTTATTTTAAATTTGTTTCAAGCGGTGCACCAGCACCAGTTGGACCACAAGCAAGTGACAACAAACAATATATTGCATTAGGCGGTTTAATTAAGTTTGTACCGCCTGCAGGATTCTACTTCAATAAGTTTAACAGGTTAATTGCAGGATCTCCTACTCTTCCAGGAGATAAAATGGTATTATGGGCAACAGTATCAGCCTTAGAACTTGATGGAACTAATCAAGGAGTTGGTAACAATGCTGATGGAACAGGACCTGTAACGCTTAATAATTTTATTCCAACATTGGCAGTACCAACAGAAGTTATACCAAACTTTATAACAGATTTGCCAACAGCAATCGAAACTACTATGCGTGAGCAAATTGAGCTTTATAGGAACTTTGGACTCGGGTACAATAACTTAACCGGAACATGGTATATTATTACAACAACTAATTTAAATTCGGCAATAACATTTAGTCTTGCAAATGCACAAAGTACAACAGGAACTGGACAAGACAATTCCTGGTTAGTAGCATTTGAAACGGATGGAGTAACATATACTGTCAGTTCAAGAAGTTTACAACGTTTTTGGGCCAGTGTGCTTGAAACAAGATTCTTTTATGATGGCACACAAAAAGTTTACGATCCTAAAACAGGAACAGTTATCAATGACTTTATCAACGTATTAAAAACCAATAGCTTACCAGATTCAAGTGCAACACTTAACAGTGATGAAGTACTTGATATTATTGATCAACCTGTGGAAACAGATGGGTTTATTGATGACTTTCGTGTTAGGATATCATACAAAGATTCTGATAATGACGGTGTACCAGACAATCCAGATTATTTTCAAACTCTAGTTGATCCAACTGTGAATCCAAATAATAAAAGAATTTACCTACAACAAACAATTGATTTTGATAATCTTGAACGATATCTTCCACTTGCAGAAGGTGTTGTAAATGGCACACTGGCAACTGAAGCAGCCATTGAATTAGTTAAAAGTGAATACCCAGATGCACAAATATTTTATGCTTATACTGATGAAAAATTTTACAAGTTAACAGTTGCTTATGATGGTCTTAGAACTATTGCACAGGTTACTGGTTATATAACATATGTTGGTCGACAAGGATTGTACTTTCAATATAGACACAATGCACCATTGAGTAGACGAATTGACCCAGGTACCACTAATATTATTGACATCTATCTTGTAACACAAGCATACTATATTGCATATCAAAACTATGTTACTGATTCAACAGGAACTGTATCCGAACCTGCACAACCAACAATTGATGAACTTACCACAAGTTATTCAACACTTGATCAATACAAAATGATCTCAGATAATATTATTTTAAACAGTGCAACCTTTAAACCATTATTTGGAACCAAAGCCTCAGTTGAACTAAGAGCAACACTCAAGTGTGTTAAGAATCCGTCGAGTACTGCAAGCGTTAGTGAAATTAAAAGTCAGGTTGTAGCAAGTATGAATACATACTTTACTATTGACAATTGGGATTTTGGAGACACATTCTTCTTCTCAGAACTAAGTGCTTACTTGCACGACCAATTAGGAAGTATTATTTCAACAGTAGTTCTTGTTCCAGTAGATCCATTGAAGTCATTTGGTGATTTATATGAAATTCGCAGCCAAGCAAATGAAATATTTGTAAATTCTGCCACAGTTAACGACGTTGAAGTAATTGACGCACTAACCAGTAGCCAATTGCGTACTGCATCAAACAGCGGAGTAGTATAGGTTATGGCTAAAAGAATTCGCTCAGAAGACTTTCTACCAGAAATATTTCAAACTCCTGCTAACAAGCAATTACTTCGTAGTACTCTTGACCAACTTACACAAAACCCAAAGTTAAAGCCAACTGAAGGTTATATTGGACGTAAGATCGGTCCTGGTGTTACTGCATCTGATAGTTATGTATTAGAACCAACTGCTAGTAGAACCGATTACCAACTTGAACCTGGAGTGGTACAACTCACACCAAATACCAACACTGTTGCAAATGCAATAACCTATCCAGGAATAATCGATAGTCTTGAGTTACAAGGTGCAAACGTGACACGCGATGATAGACTTTTTGATAGTGAGCATTATAGTTTTGATCCTTTTGTTGACTATGACAAATATGTAAATTTTAGTCAGTATTACTGGGTGCCAGAAGGCCCGAATAGCGTTGATGTATTTGGAAATGCAATTCCGATTCGAGATACATTTGATGTAGCATATACCCAAGATGGTTATACTTTTTCAGGAGAAGCAGGAGCATTACCTACATTAACATTTGTTCGTCAAGGCGAATATACGTTTGACGTTAACGCCAGTGGCCGTCCATTTTGGATTCAAAGTGTCCCAGGAACATCAGGGGTACTTCCGCAACAACCAAACCAAAGCTCAAGACAAGTATTGGGTGTTGCCAACAACGGCGACGACGTTGGAACAGTTGTATTCACAGTTCCTGCAAAAACAGATCAGAACTTTTTCTTTACCCTTGCTGACATTGGAAGCACGGATTTATTAGAAGACACATTACAGTTTAACCAAATAAACAATCAGTATGTTGACGTATTCAACGAAGCAAACGGCGGCATTGATGGAATAACAGACCTTGACGGTAGAACACTTATCATCACAACAAATACTGATACTGGGTGGGAAGTACTTACACCGTTTGATGACACATTGTTTGACCAAGACAATCCAGGAATTCCTAATCCAGGCTTTGATAACAGTGTACCGTTAGCAACAGATCCTGAGCGTTATGTGCAATGGAGAATAACTTACAATTACGCAAATCCTCTTCGTCCATTTATGGAACTTACAAAAGTTAGGAACATTGCTAACCTAAGCAAGTCTATCATCAACTACGGTACAGACTATGCAGGTGTTACCTTCTACAAAAATGCAGAAGGTACATTTACACGTCAACCTCTTATAACTGCAAACCTCGATATACTCTACTATCAAGATCAAAGTGATGAAACAAACTTTGGTGTAATTCGTCTTGTTGATCAAGCCAATGCATCAGATCTCAGAGTTGATGATATCATTGGTAAAACAAGTTATACATCTCCAAACGGTGTTGTCTTTACAAACGGACTTAAGATACAATTTATTGGAAGTGTTGTTCCAACAAGTTATGAGAATAAAGAATACTATATTGAAGGAGTTGGTACTTCTATCGAACTTCTTCCAGTACCAAATTTTATTACTCCAGAAACATATACAATTTCAACCACTGTCCCTTTTGATAGTACTGCGTTTGACGAAGGAAACTTCGACGCAACAAATAATGCTCCAACTGCACAAGATTATATGGTAATAAACAGAGCCAGTATAGATCAAAATGCTTGGAGCAGAGGTAACAGATGGTTTCATATAGGTGTTCTCGAAGCAACTGCTACCTATAATAATATTGCTCTAGTAATTAACAATGATAATCGGGCTAAACGTCCAATACTTGAATTCAGAAAAAGTCTGAAACTTTTTAATTATGGAACATTTGCAACACCTGCAGTGGATATCATTGACTTCAAAGAAACAGATGCATTTTCAAACATCAACGGCACAATTGGTTACAGTGTAGATGGTTATGATTTGGTCGCAGGATCAAGAGTTATATTTGCGGCAGATATTGATTTAGAAGTACGTAACAAGATTTATACTGTAAGTTTTGTAGATTTTGAAGATAGTAGTGTAGATGTTATTGACTTGCAACCTGCAAGTTTAACCACTCCTGATGTTCCAACAAATACAAATGTTATAGTCACGTCAGGTGTCATTGAACAAGGAAAGTCCTATTGGTTCAATGGAACAACTTGGATATCAGGACAACAAAAAACTAGTGTAAATCAAGCACCATTGTTTGATATATTTGATAGCAGTGGTTATAGTTTCAGTGATACAACTGTATACCCAAGTACAACTTTTAAAGGATCAAAGTTGTTTAGTTATGCAGTTGGCACAGGCACCACTGATACTGTAATTGATCAACCATTGAAATATCTAACCATTGCCAATGTTGGTGATATTGTTTTTGACAACAACTTATATGTCGACACATTTGTATATGTCAACGGAACAGTTAGTGTTACAAAAAACATTGACACAGGAACAGTTAGACAGTATAATACTATAAGCACATTTGATAAGTTACTTGGATGGCAAACATCATTTGAAACAAACACACAACGACAGAGTTTCAGTTTTGATTATACTGGAGTTCCATTGGTATTGGATATTGAAGTCCTAAGTGATACATCAAAAATTCCAGTTAAGGTATTTGTTGAAGGACAGTTTGTTCTTCCAACCACATATACATATGCAACCAATAGTGATAATGTAACAGTAATTACTTTTAATCCTAATCAGTTAGGACAACCTAACACAGTACCAGTTACTGGTGCTATTGTTGAAGCTCAAGTCCTTAGTAACAGTCCAAGCAGTATTGCATTTTATACTATTCCGTCAAATCTTGAATCAAACGCTATGAATGAAAATAGCAAGAGTTTTACGCTAGGCACAGTACGTACACATTATGAAAGTATTTGTCAGAACTTAGAAAACTTCTCTGGTAAAATACACGGTGCCAATAACGTACGAGATTTAGGTAATGTTGTTCCTTATGGAGATCTAATACTCCAACAGAGTGCGCCAGTAACCATGATGACAAATTTCATCAATGGCAGAGACTTTGAATTTTTCCGTGCTATAGAATTTAATAGTTCAGAATATAACAAGACTAAAAACAAGATTTTAGATTACGTTGCAAACAATGATTGGTCAGGAAAAACTACTGCACAAATACTTGATGCTACACTATTGGGAATTAATGCAGGAAAGACTCAATCTAGTCCTTTTTATTGGACAGATGCAATCCCACATAGCAACACCTTTGAAACTACAACATACACAATCACACCAATAACAACCTATGTATTTGATACTCTTAACAGTTATGACTTAACCTCCGCAAACTACAAAGGCATATTAGTATATTACACCCCTAAGAGTACTGGCATACAAACTATATTAGTCGGAGATGGCTATGAGTACACAGTAGCAACTGATGGTCCAAGAATTACAATCAACAGTACCTATATAACACTAAACATTGGTGATATAATTACCATAAACGAATATGCCACAACTTATGGAAGTTATGTACCAGCAACACCTAGTATGATGGGATTGTATGGCATATATCGTCCGCAAGAATTTTTAGACAATACATACGTAACACCAACAAATGTAATACAAGGACACGATGGTAGTTTAACTGTAGCATTTGAAACAGGTGACTACAGAAATGCTGTTTTATTAGAATTTGAAAAGAGAATTTATAATAACATAAAGATAAATGTAGCAGAAAGATATGATCCACCACTTCAAGCAGTTAATGTTATTCCAGGACAGTTTAGAACAACCGATTATACTCTAACCGAAGTCAACGATATATTGAATGTTAGTTTCTTATCATGGGTTGGTGAAAACCGTGTACCGTACAAAAATCAAACATACATTGCAGACGATGGATTTACTTGGAATTATAGTCAAAGTGAAAACAGATTATCTGGTGTTCCTCTATTAGGTTTCTGGAGAGGAATATATTTCCAGCTCTATGATACTGATTCACCTCACACTCGTCCATGGGAAATGGTTGGATTAACTGAACAACCAACTTGGTGGCAAACAACTTACGGACCAGCTCCATACACATCAGGTAATACGGTTCTATGGAATGACATGGCCCAAGGTATTGTTGCTTATCCAACTGGCAATGTGATAAGAAAACAATATATTCGCCCTGAATTATTACAATGTATCCCAACTGATTCACAAGGAAATCTAGTACCTCCAATTGATAGTATTGTTGGCAGTTACGATGTAGACAGCTTTAAAAAATCGTGGGTAGCAGGAGATATGGCACCTACTGAGGATGCTTGGAGACGAAGTAGTTACTATCCTTTTGCAATACAACGATTACTAGCACTAACAAAACCTGCACAGTATTTCTCAATATTTGCTGATAGAGATCTATACAAGTACAATACAGAATTCTACCAATACTTGTATAATAATAGATTCCGCATTGATCCAAGTGTGATAAGCGTGTATGGTAATGAAACAATCAAAAACAGTTATATTAACTTTATTGTTGATTACAATAGAGTCACAGGTTTAGATAGTACCACTGCACTAAAGGCCACTCTATCAAATATGGATATTCGATTGTGTTATCGAATGGCAGCATTTAGTGATCAAGGATACTTAAAAATATTTTCTGAAAAGTCGTCACCAAACAGTCTAAACAGTAGTTTGTTGTTACCAGATGAGAGTTATCAACTATTTCTTTATCAGAATCCAAGTTTTGCCGAGGTGCAGTATTCAAGTGTTACAGTTCAAAGAACCAGTGGCGGATGGTCAGTGTCGGGTTATTCAACAGTTAAACCTTACTTTGAAATATTACAAAGTACTATTGCTGGAACTTTCAGTACCATAACAGTAAATGGAAACACAGTTCGTATTGCAGAAACTTTTACAAAAAATGTTATTCAGGTTCCTTATGGTTATGTGTTTGCAACTGCAAATGCAGTGGTTGATTTTTTAGTTAGTTACGGCCAATTATTGACACAACAAGGACTGACCTTTGATAGTACAGAGAATCAAGTTATTCTCAACTGGACACAAATGGCAAAGGAATTTCTATACTGGGTAGGACAGGATTGGATTGTAGGAAGTATTATTAATCTTAACCCTTCTGCAAATGTTCTAAAATTAGAAAAGCCGAACAGTGTTGTTGAAAGCCTGATTAATGAAAATATCAACGATGTGATGTTGAACCAAAACTTTGGTCCGTTGCTTGGCAAAGATTATGCAGTTGAAAGACTTGGTAACGAACTTAAACTAATTGGAGTGAACAACCAAACATTTAGTTTGTTGGCAGCAAGATTTACTTCATATGAACATATTATTGTATTTGATAACGTTAGTATCTTTAACGATTTGATATATCAACCCATAACTGGTGCAAGACAAAATAGATTATTATTAAATGGCAATACAGTTTTTGATTGGAATGGTACACTTGATGCACAAGGTTTTATTCTCAATCAGGATAACATTAAGGAATGGGTACCAAATAATTCATATACTAAAGGACAAATTGTACTTTATAAAAATGCATATTGGAGTGCAACAAGATTACTATCACCAAGTGAAACATTTGTTTTTGCTGATTGGATCAAGAGTGATTATGCCCAAATACAAACTGGATTACTGCCTAACCTTGCAACCAAAGCAGATAGCCTACGTGAAAATTATGATATACACACTGCCAATCTTGAGAATGATTCAACACTGTTAGGACTAGGACTTATTGGATTTCGTCCAAGGCAGTATATGCAAAATTTAAACCTAGATGATATTTCACAAGCTGGATTGTATTCACAGTTCTTAGAAACAAAAGGAACACTCACTGCTGCTGAAATTTTTACAAGTGCAAATCTTGGTAAAGAAGAAGCAGAGTATGAGATTTTTGAAAACTGGGCAATACAACGTGGTATCTATGGTGCTAATGCAAACAGAAGTTATTTTGAATTACGCACAGACGAAAGTAAATTATTAAGTAATCCAAGCACTATTGCAGTTATTGATCCACAAGAGGTATCAACTGCTAATCAAACAGTATTAGTTGAAGATATTTGGAAACAAAGTTATAAAATTACAAATAAAAATATTTTACCAACAGTGACAAAAATTCCAGAAGATGTAAGCCTGCCGTCTGCTGGTTATGTAAACTATGACGATGTTGATATTAAAGTTTTTGATTATAATGATTTAACAAACGTACTTGCTAATTTAGATAATATATCACTTGGTACAAATATTTGGGTAGCCAAAGCAAACTCATACGATTGGAACATATACAGAACCAACCTAGTACCAGCTAGTGTTATATCAGTAACAGACAATCTAAATGAAACAAGTACTCTAACGTTTGATGTCAATCACGGATTATCTGTCAATGATAGAATCATAATCAAGTACTTTAGTACATCAGTGGATGGTGCTTATATTGTTGGTACTGTTCCAGGGTTAAAAACTGTAACACTTACACTTAGTCTTCCTGGAGAAACAGTGTCTATAACAGGTGATGGTCGTGCATTTATTCTTGAAAGTGTGCGTGTAAAACAAGCAAGTGATGTTGCTGATTTAAGTTTTGCAAATAATATTGTTCCAGGAAATCAGGCATGGGTAGATGACTACGGTGATGGAAACTGGGCAGTACTACAAAAAATTAATCCTTTTGGAACTCCGACAGAAATTGACGCTGATACACCTGTATTAAATGATCTTTATGGAACCACAGTAGAACAAGGATTGATAGGTCAAGGACTAGCAATTGGTGCTCCAGGTTATGCAAGTGGCAAAGGTGCCGTATACTGTTATGGAAAATCAGATACTAATACGTACAAAGAAGTAACTATAATGACACCAACTGCAACAGGTTTTGTAGGTACTGGTACAAGTTTAAGTGTTGGAAATACCGAGTGGGTGGCTACTGGTGCTCCTGCTAGTGATAGTAATAAAGGTTACGCTATAACGATAAAACGTAATAGTTCCAATGGCGAATATACGCAGACACAACTTTTTAATACAGGAACCGCTGATGCAGATAAGTTTGGGCAAGATGTCGCATTAAGTGATGACGAGCGTTGGTTGTATATAAGTGCTCCTGAAGATAACAAAATTTATGCATACAATAAAGTTGATGTTCAAGGACAAACACTTAATTTTACAGGCGATGGCTCGACGACTGATTACCTAATCGAAGGTAGCATTATAGTAAGTGCGACAAACGGTACCGCACAAACACAAATTGGAGTGACAAGAAACAATGTGTCACAAACTGCAGGTGTAGCATTTACAGTAGTTGATGACGCTAATAGTAAACAAGTAGTTAGATTTACAACTGCACCTAATAATAACGATAAAATAAGAGTCACAAGGTTGCAGGGTGTTACATATCTTCCAAGCGTTCCAACCACGGCTTTTAGTACTGCAACATTGTTTACAGTGAACGACATCTATAGTTTTTCAGTGTACTATAACGGAGCACTATTACGTCCAATATTTGACTATACTTTTGCTGGTAGCACTGTAACATTGATATCAAGTATTAACTCAGGAACACTTTTGATAGATTCAAAAGACAGTTGGGATTTTGTATCGACTATCGCAGTATCAGGTGCTAGTGCAGGCGACCTAGCAGGCGAAAGTATTAGCACTACAACTGACGGAAGAAACCTAATAATTGGTGCTCCTAAGACGGATATAACTGTTGGGTCTGTTACAACTACCGACGCAGGTGCAGTTACAATATACGACAGAAGTGTAGAACGTTTTCAAGTTACTGTTGCTTCTACAACTACACAAAATTTTACAACCACAGATACACCAGTTGGAGCCGTAACCGTTACTGTAAATGGTACGTATCTAGTTCCTACTGCTAATGCAAACAACGCACAATTCAGCGTATCAGGAACCACTATAACAATAGGTACTACAACAAATCCATTTATACTCAATATTGGCGATATAGTAGAAATTGAAACAAACATATTCAGACTAGTACAAACAATTAATGCAACTACTTTAGGACAAAATTATCAATTTGGAAGTGTTGTTGATATGTGCTCTACAAACTGTAGCCTTTATATTTCAGAACCAAATGACAGTTTGCTAGTACCAGAAGGCGGAAGTGTTGATAGATGGATTAATCAAAGCAGACTGTTTGGTACTATTACAGGAACTGTTGCAAATCCTGTCTTGACTGCCACAAATAGTATTAGGATTAATAATTACTATGTCACACTCACAGGTACAACTATTGCAAGTCTTGTTACTGATATCACAACTGCTGACATACCAAATATAAATGCCGCGAGTGTTAATGGCGCTCTACAAATTACGCTAGTGGATGTACAGGCAGGCGAAGAATTTATAAAATTACAGGTTGCTCCAGGTACTGGCACGGCATTTGCTGATCTTGGGCTTACACCAATTGTATATGCACAAACAATCGTTGCACCAATATTAAATGATTATGGACATTTTGGACAAAGTTTAAAGATTGATAGCACTGCCACAACACTAGTTGTTGGATCGCCAGATGCAACTGCTAACTTACCCACAACATTTGACCTTGGTACTACCTTCTTCGACTCAAAGAGCACTAACATTGTTGATTCCTTAAATGAGTCGGGTGTTGTATACACATACAATTTTTTAAATGCGGCTAACGCTAGTGCTACTAATCCTGGCAAGTTTGCATTTGGACAACAGATATTTGATACAAGTATTACAAGTTTTGATAAATTTGGTAGTGCAGTTGACTATTATGACGGCATCTTATTAGTTGGTGCCCCAAATGACGATCTAAACGATAGCTCTGGTGATTTTGGCAGAGTAACTCAATTAACAAACGCTAATAAAGAATCAGCATGGAAAGCAATTTACACACAACAACCAATTGTTAATGCCTCATTGCTTAACAGTGTGTTTACATATAATAAAGGAAGCAACGAAGTTACTACCTACTTAGATTTTATTGACCCTCTGCAAGGTAAGATATTAGGAGCAGCACAAGCAAATATTGATTACACAGGTGGTATTGATCCAGCAGCCTACAACACAGGAACTGTAAACAATTTTGGCTCGCAGTGGACTACTACTTATCTAGGTGAAATATGGTGGGACCTATCAACTGTGCGTTTTATTGATTATCACCAGGATACTATTGAATACAAGGCACGTCGTTGGGGACAGTTGTTTGACGGTTCGTCAGTAGACGTTTATCAATGGACTAAAAATACAGTAGCACCAGCAGATTACACAGGCGAAGGCGAAGTTTACACTACTGAAAGTTATGTAATAACCAGCGAACTTGATAGTGCAGGTACATTTATTACCTATTATTACTATTGGGTTAAAGGGTTATTAGCAGTAAGTCCAAACAAAACCTTAAGCTCAGTCGGCATTGCACAATATATTTCTAATCCACGATCAAGTGGAATATCATATACCGCTGCTATTAGTCCAAGTACAATAAGTTTGTATAATTGTAGAAATTTATTTTCAGCAAAAGATACAATACTACATGTAGAATTTGACAAGATTGAAAACAACGATAACGTTCACAGTGAATATGATTTAATTACCGTAGGTAATGCAAACAGTTTCTTAGGTGGTGGACTTTATAGAAAATTCTTAGATAGTTACTGTGGTGAAGACACCCTTGGTAATCTTGTACCAGATGCTATATTAAGCGTTGCAGACAAGTATGGTGTTAGTTTTCGTCCAAGGCAAAGTTTCTTTATTAATAGATTCCTTTCACTTCAAAACTATATGACTCGGGCTAATAAGATAATGAAATTGTATCCAATATCTGATAGCAAAAGTTTTAAGTTGCTCAACAGTGAAGAACCAGAACCAACTTCAGCAAGTAGCGAATGGGACAAACGTTTATTAACCTACGCTGAACTTACATATCAAGATCTACGTCAAGTAGCAGTGGGTTACAAATATCTTATAGCAAGTGATAGTACACAAGAGGGATTGTGGACAATTTATACTGTGCAAGCAGAACAAAAACTATTACTGTCAAGAGTACAAAACTACGATACAAAACTATACTGGAGTTATGTAGATTGGAATGGCATAAATGCAGATTTTACGACCTATAGTAGTGCAAATGCCAGCACTTATGATGTAAAATTGTACAGTGATTTATTAGCATTAACTAATGTAGTTGACGGTGTATGGGCAACGGTACAAGCAAACAGTTTTGGAAAGCAAGAAGTATATCAATATAGCACAACAACCAGTGAATGGACAAGAGTTTTCTTAGAAGATGGTACTGTTGCAATTGATAGTACTATTTGGAATTATGCAGATGGTAACTTTGGGTTTGATGTTGAAGTCTTTGATGCACAACGTTTTGATCAAGCACCAAATATTGAAACAAGACAAATACTTAAAGCTCTAAACGAAGAAATATTTACTACTGATCTACAAAAATTTAGAAATGAATTGCTTATACTGACGTTTGAATTTATAATGAGTGAGCAACCAGCTCCAGATTGGTTATTCAAAACAAGTTTAATTGATGTTAATCATAAAATACGTGACTTAATTGAATATCCAATTTACAGACGTGATAATCAAGACTTTGTTAGTGAGTATATTAACGAAGTTAAGCCTTACCATGTTCAAGTAAGAGAATTTAACTTGCGTTACGAAGGCGAAGATACGTACAACGGTAGTATAACAGACTTTGACTTACCAGCATACTACGATAGTCTAAGAGGACAGTTTGTATCACCTATATTAGATGATAGCGAAAATCCAAAATCGCTAAGTGCATTACCAAGTACTAGTGTTGTTTGGCAAACATTTCCATGGAGTCAATGGTATAACAACTATAAATTAGTAGTTAAGAGTGTAACAGTTCTTAAACCAGGATCGGGTTATACTGTTGCACCTCAGGTTATTGTAACTGGTGATGCAATAACACAAGCAACCATGACTGCAACTGTTAATACTGCTGGCGAAGTAATAAGAATAAACTTAGTAACTGCTGGCAGTGGTTATACAACAACACCAACGCTGACAATATCAGGTGGAAATGGCACAGGTGCTACTGCAATATCAGTTTTGGAACCACAACAAGTACGTGATTTTACAACCACTATAGCATATGACAGAATAACATACACAAGTCAAGTTGTTGATTGGACTGCAAATACTGCATATACTGCAAATCAATTAGTACGTTTTCCTGTACCAACTGTTGGAGTAATAAATGCTTCTTTACCTCAAGTATACAATGTAACAACTAACTTTACCAGCGGAACTGCATTTGATCCAGACAACTATACTGTGGTTGATCCGGCTATATTAGATGGTGCAGATAGAACTATCGGATTGTATACACCTGAGCCAAACGAACCAGGACGTGAATTAGCACAAGTGATGTCTGGAATTGACTATCCAGGAGTACAAGTTGAAGGTCCAGACTTTAATCAGAATACAGGCTATGACGTAGGTAACTTTGATATTAATCCATATGACAACATAGATATTGGCCCAGAAGGATTGCCAACATACGATCCAGGAATACTCGATGTGATATACGAAAGTTCATTCACAGACACATATTTAGGTACAAGAGCAACAGATATCAACGTAGACGGCGGTGGATTTATTGACACATATAGTTCACATGCTCCAGAAGAACTAATTCCTGGTAGTGAATTTGACACACTTGATTTGAAGGTTTACACTCGTCCGGGCAGTGATTGGAATAACGATGGACACGGATTTAGTATCAATAGTATAAGTGTTGTCTATACTGGAGTTAATACAACTATTCATTTTGCAGATGTTATTTTACATCCAGTTGGTGTAGAACTTGTTAATCTTTCTGGAGGTCAAGTAATCTTTCCTACAGAAAACTACACAGTAAATTGGATAACAAAAACTGTTACTGTTACCAATCTTGGTTCTGTAGTTGGAATTGGAGATACCTTAGACTTGCAAGTTTATGGAATTGGTGGCGGATCACAACTATATAAAGAAAGTTTTATTGGTAATCTAATTGATTCTAAAACAGAAATTATCCCAGTTGCCTATACTGAAATAAACGAAATGGTTATATTTGTTAACGGTAGTGTTATTACTGGTTATACATATGCAGCTTCTGGAACTTATTCAACACTAGTGACATTTGACACACAATACACTGCAACAGATTGGGTAACAATAGTTGCACTTGGTGCAACAACTCCTGTGCAATATTCATGGAGCACACCACAAAGACAATATTTTACATATGATGGATCAAGTACACAATATCCATTAACAAACAGTTTACAAGGTACAAATATTGCTAACATGACAGTTGAGCGTGACGGACTTCGACTTCGTCCACCAGAAGGTATTGAATATACCAGTGACGGTTCAAGTCTTGGCCCTTATTATCTAAGTACAACTGCTGGTACAAATCAAAGTCTTATTGCTGATAATGATGTGTTGGTATATGTTGATAATGTGCAAAGTACTCTTGCAGTCAATTGGACTTTAAGTACATACGACGGCAGTAGTGACAGATTCGTAGCGTTTAATTCCAATAGTCAACCAGCGGACAAAGCAAGTATTAAGATTTTTACTACCACAGAAGCTGATTACACTGTTGTGAACGTTAGTGATTTAAATCTAAGAGTAAGTGCAGCTGAAAATGCACCATTTACAGTTTCCACTTACAATGACACTGCTCAACAAAACATACTTACAAAGGTATATGTTGGACCAACCACACAAGGTGTTACTACTGGTGTATCATTTGATGAAGATCCATATGATTCGACTGAATTTGATAAAACAGTTGGATCAACTATTCAAACCAACAACTTTGCACTTGGTCGACTAATTGAAAATTCTGGAAGATTAACGGTAACACTAAATGGTGATCGTTTATCTGACACAATTGGTTTTACATTAAGTACCGGAACTGATGGATTTAGTATTCTAACTGTAAGTGGCAGTATCCTTGGTGCAGCAGATGTACTTGCAGTAACAATGTTTACTAATACTGTTGTTCCAAATAGTTTAAATTTCCGTATCTTCCAAGATATGCTCGGCAATCAAAAATTATTGAGATTGAATACCAAGAATACTACGAAGTTGATACAAGATGTAACTGCTAGTGCAGATGTTATATATTTCCAAGATGTAAGCAAACTTAGTGAACCAAATTTAGGATCAAATATATTTGGTCAGGTAATGATTGGTGCAGAAAGAATTACATATAGAACAAGAGATACAGGCAACAACACAATTAGTGGATTGCGTAGAGGAGTAGCTGGCACAAGTGCAATGTCTCACAGTACAGGCGCTATTGCAAGTGATGTTGGTCCTGGAGAACAATTGCCTACTGTATATCAAGAAAAAACAACAACAGATAAAACAAACTTAGGTGACGGAACTAGAACAAGATTTACTACAAGCATCATAGTTCCAACACAAATTGACAGTACAGAAAACAGCGAATCAATAACTGTAACAGTCGCAGGAGCAGTGTTAGTTCCAGAAACTGATTACACAGTAACAGGCATAGATACAACTTTTACAGAAATAACATTAACAACCGCACCTGCTAATGGAGTTGAAGTGTGGTTTAGTCAGGTAACAGCTAACGTAATGTATGCTCAAGGAAGTAGTACTGCAAGTAATGGCATTGCATTACAAGATCAGACAACTGCGGCGGCATTATTTTTAAAGAGTTAAAACCCAGGTTAAGTAACAAGGTAAATACAGCATGGAACAAGAAACAAACAAAGAGGCCATAGTGGATCAAGAAGATGAAAAACGTCCAAACGAAGCTGGGCAACTTGCCATTAGCGGACATATTAAAATCTTTGACCCAAACACCGACGAAGTCATTGTTGACAAAAGAAACGCTATTCACTATGAAAATATAAGTGAGGCACTGGCTAATAGTTTAGCTAATAAAACTGTTGGACAAATTTATAGTATGGCTTTTGGAAACGGAGGCAGTAGTGTCGACCCTACAGGTGTCATAACATACTTGCCACCAAACACAACCGGGCAAAACGCTAATCTATATAATCCAACATATGCTAAAGTAGTAGATGATAATAGTTCGGCAAACACAGACACTAGTAGGAATAATCTCACTGTGACACACACAACTGGCAAGGTTTACACAGATATACTTGTAAGTTGTTTATTAGACTATGGTGAGCCATCAGGACAACAGGCTTTTGATAACTCAACAGACTTTAACGGCGACTATGTATTTGACGAGCTAGGACTAAAGACCTGGAACGGAAGTGCAACAGAACTTAGATTGATAACTCATGTTATCTTTCACCCTGTTCAAAAATCATTGAACAGACAGATACAAATTGATTATACAGTTCGTATACAAACATTAACTAACTTGAGTGCAACATAAATACACTTAGGAAACGGAGTAATATAAAATGTCATATACCATTAACTTAACCGATGGTACAATTTTTGCAGTTGTTGCGGATGGTACTATCAATTCCGACTCAAGCCAAACGCTAGTTGGAAAAAACTACGCTGGTTACGGTGAGTTCTTAGATGAGAACTTCATACGTTTGCTTGAAAATGCGGCAAATACATCAGCACCAGGTGCACCACTTACGGGTCAACTTTGGTATGATAAAACTAACAATGTGATGAAAGTATACAACGGAACAACTTTTAAAGTTATTTCGGCTGCGACTGCATCAACTGGTCAACCTACTTCAAATGTAGCAGGTGACTTATGGTTTGATACCACAAACGACCAACTTAAAGTATACAACGGAACTGCTTTTATAACAATTGGTCCAAGTTTTACAAGTGGTGAAGGAACTTCAGGTGCTATAGTAACAACCATCACAGACAACGGTGCAAGTGATCACGTTGTTGTACAAATGTTTGTAAACAATACAATTGTTAGTATATTCTCAAAAGATGCAACATTTACTCCGGCATCAGCAATTTCTGGTTTTGCAACAATTGGTCCAGGCTTAAACATGAGCACTACAGTATCAAATGCAGTGTTTAACGGAACTGCAACAAACGCTGATACACTGGATACTTTGAATTCAACTTCATTTATGAGATCAGACGCAGCCACAAGTAACAATACAAGTATTAGTATTACAAGTGATACTGGATTGTATGTTGGCGGCGACAGTGACGCAAGAATATTTGTTACTGGAACAGATGTATACCATAATAACCAAACACAAGATGGTGATATAATTTTTCAAGTCAACGATGGTGGTGTTACAACAACAGCATTAACAATTGACGGTGCAACCGCAGCCTTGGTTGCCGCTAAAACAATAACTCTAAACTCAGGTGATGCAGTCACTGCTCTAATAAATGGTGGCACAGCCGGAGTAGGAAATATTGGTACTGCTAGTTTTCCATTTAACACATTACATGCTAAGGCAACATCAGCAGAATATGCTGATATGGCTGAGCGTTTTCATGCAGATGCAGAATATACTGCAGGAACAATTGTGGAACTAGGCGGTGTAAACGAAGTCACACTTTGCGTTGAAGAATTAAGTGATAAAGTGTTTGGTGTTGTTTCAACAAAGGCAGCCTATTTAATGAACGGCAATGCAGGATCAAATGCTACACATCCACCAATCGCAATGGCAGGAAGAGTTCCTGTAAACGTAATAGGATTCATTACAAAAGGTGATAGACTTGTGAGTGCCGGAAATGGCGTAGCAAGGTCAGCAAACTTAGATGAAACAACAGCTTTTAATGTAATTGGAAGAGCTTTAACGGGCAAAACAGACGAAGGAATTGGTAGTATAGAAGCTATTGTTAAGATAGTGTAAGTCTTATAAATATGATTAAGAAAACCAGCTATGGTAAAATCAACGACGTGGTGTAAACTAAGGTGTAATAACTGACTCGCAAGAGGGCGCCGTAAGCTGTAGCGTAGAAATACTAATACAAAGGAAAAAATAGAGAAATGACATATTCAGCAGGAAACGCCATTGTAGACGACGACTACAATATATTTGCGACGGGTAACGCCGCAGGAACAGGTGACCAATCAGTAGCTAATATTAACTCAATAATTGGAGTCGGAGGTAACGAATTTGGTTACGGACAAGGAACTGAGTTATCAGCAGTAGTAGCTGGCAATAACGTGAATGCAACAGACTGGTCAAGTTTGTTGGCAAGAAATACCACACTTGCTAGTCACCAAGGAACATCAATTACAGGTATATCAGCTCCGTCAGCAGGTGATACTATAGCGGCTTATTCTGCTTTAAGTGCAAACGTCACTGCAACATACAACGGAAAATTAAATGCCGCAGCAAGTGGCTCAGATATTACACGTACTACAACAACAACATCTGGTTGGAATACAAGTTCAGTATTGACACAAACAATTACCTTTCCAAGTAGAAATCAACTGAGATACTTTTTCAATGCAGGCGGAATGATTCGTTGTAGTTGGTCAAGGTCAGGTGGTACAACAAGTGATCAAAACACTTCATGGACTAACACACTTACTGCTGCTGGAACAATCGTTCTCACAAGTGATGGAGTATCAAAAACTATTGCAGGTACAAGCTACACAGGAATTACTAAACTTGGCGGATCAGGTACAAACCAAATATTATTAACATCAAATGGAATATATGATATATCTGCTACACCAACAATACAGTTTAAACAAATTCCACCAACAGGATATGGAGATAACGAAATTGAATATTATCTTTCAATTCCAACAGGTGGCACAGTGCTGACAGTGAAAACAGACTTGTCAGATGATTATACTCCACCAGATCCAGGATCACCAGATTTAGTTAATGGTACACTAACACAGACTTTGGTAGTACGACCACCAAGTACAACGCATTTAACCGCAAGTTGGGGAACACCAACAATAAGTTCAAACAGTTGGGTACAATCATAATCACAAACTAATTTACAAAACCCTAGTTTTTATTAACTAGGGTTTTTTTGTGACTAAGTAAAAATATGGACACAGAAAAACTCAGTAAAAAAATAAGAATTAGATTTGATCACCAACAGGCAAGAATTGTACTGCGTGAAACATATCAAGCCAAAATGCTTTTTGCACATAATGGCGGTATGTGGCGAGCTTCTCCAGAATTAATAATGTTGTGTACTGCATGCACAGGAGAAGTTGTGCTGGCAGATCACTACAACACTCCAGTAGAAGTTAATTCTGAAAAATTAAAAGAACTAGCAATGCAACTGTGGCAAGAACAGATGAATGCATGGCGAGCAGAATATAACGAAATTTCTAAAAACAGATGACAATTGGTGCTTTGCTTTTTGCGTTTGATAGCGAGATTAAGTATACAACGATGGCTATCGAATGTGCAAGAAGAATAAAACAATATTTAAATATTCCAGTTAGTCTAGTAACAGATGCCAAACTAGATGTTGATACCTTTGATCAACAAATCATTGTACAAAAACCTAGCAATAAAAACAGACATCGTGGCAGAACTTGGTATAACTTTGGAAGACACAATGCACTAGATTATACACCATATGCTAGGACATTACTCTTAGATACAGACTATATGGTTAACAGTAAAAACCTAGTGACCTTACTAGAATCAAATCAGCCTCTATTGGCACATAAAACTGTACAAAAAGTTTTTAAAGAAAAAACTTACATAGAAACATTCGGAACGAAAAATACTCAAATGTGGTGGGCCACAGTGCTTATATTTGACAAAGGTGATTTTTCTAAAGATGTTTTTGACGTATGGAAAATGGTTGAACAAAACTATTATCACTATGCAAATATATTTGGCTTTGACCCTCGAAAATTCAGAAACGATTATGCATTGACTATTGCATTATTATTGAGTAATGGAAATACTATTCCTACACAATGTAATATACCATGGCCACTTTTTAATGTTGATATAGATATAGATGTTAATTACGACGGCAGGTGGTGGTTAGAACATACGACCAGACGTATTTGCGTTAAGAATACTGATCTACATATTATGAATAAAACATTTATGGAGAATATGCATGCAGTATGAAGCCGAACGAGGATACCTAATAGTAGGAAGCGAAGACTACATTCAGTGTGCAGTTACTTTGGCAAAAAGTCTACGCTTTTGGCATCCTGATGTTAAAATATGTTTGCTGACTGACGTTGACTATAACAATCCTTTATTCGATTTTGTCAAACAATTTCCATACGGAAACACAGGTGGATGGACCACAGACTGGCAAGTGTTTCATGCAAGCCCATTTCATGAAACAGTCAAACTCGAAGCTGATATGGTAGTAAGTGGTCCTGTCGATCATTGGTGGAGCCTATATCAAAAAAAACCTGTTTGGATATCCACTGGTTGTAGAAACTATCATGGTAATACTTCAAACAAAAGGCACTATAGAAAAATTTTAGATAAAAATAAATTGCCAGATGTATATAACGCAATAACCTACTGGCGTATGAGTAGAGAAGCAAAAACTTTTTTTACTAACGTACAAATACTATTTGAATCCTGGGATAAAATTAAAGTTGATGTACGAGGAGCACAAGACGAAGATCCAAATACAGATTTAATTTATGCTTTATGTGCAGACGATTGCGTCACACCAGGCTTTGGCCCACAAATTGTACATATGAAACCTGCAATATTAGGAATAAGTTCAGAAGACTGGACCAAAGAACTGATATGGGAAATATCAAACGGTGTAATACGTATTAACGGGCATAACCAACATGGCTTTGTACATTATCACCAAAAATATCTTGCGAACAAATTTGGAGATTGCTATGATTAATCCTGCAGAGTTCAATCAGCTTTTTTATGATATTGTTAAACCAAAAAAGTTGGTTGACATACAGTATAGATTATACTATAATAGTAAGACAGGAGAAGCCTTACAATATACAACAGACACGCTTGATGGTACCTTTATTAATATTACCAAACAACAGTACGAAGAGAGTCGTTATGATAGTATAGTGATTAATAAAAAACTTACAAGCATAAATGAGGCTGAACGTTGGTTAAAACTAGTACCTTCAGATCAAGGAATCGCTTGTGCAGTTGACAATGTGATGATTGTTGATAAAAATAGTTCAGCTAAATGGAAACTTAAAACTTATTTGTCTGAGTAAGTAAAACAAAGGAATTATTATGAAGTACGTTATTATTGTAATATTAGGTTTGATAGCATTTACTACACATGCTCAAGAAGTTCCTAATCCAGTTCCAAGACCTGAAGGGCCGCCAACGCAGTTATTGCTTAACATGACTATTCCGTGTAGCGAGGACGGTGTTGCATTCATAAGCGAAACAGTGAATCAATATCACGAACAAGAATTTGCATCTGGTGTCGCAACTATAAAGCCATTGATGAAACCGTTACTAGAAACTGTTGATTTGTTAATGTATGTGTCGCCGGACAAAAGAACATACAGTATTTTTACACTACAAAAAGTAGGAGAGTACGAAGTTGCTTGTGTGCTTGCAGCCGGCCATAGTTTCAAACCATTTGACGGTGAGTACAGATCCAAATGATCGATGTTGCTGACCTTGACTGCATATACCTAAGCTATGATGAACCAAAAAAAGAAGAGTTCTGGGTAAAAATACGCAATATGGTGCCATGGGCAAAACGTGTTGACGGCGTTAAAGGTTCTGATGCTGCTCACAAAGCGGCCGCAGATGCTAGTGACACAGAACGGTTTATCTTAATTGACGGTGATAACTTGCCTCAAGAATCATTCTTCAATGAAACAATAGAATACAAAGATGAAAACTATGAACAAGCAGTGTACAGATGGCGTGCTCGAAACGACATCAATGGACTGATGTACGGCAACGGGGGAATAAGCTCATGGACTAAAACGTTTGTACAAAACATGCGTACACACGAAGCCTCAGAAGGTGCAGATGAAACTGATGTTGAATTTTGCTTTGATGATCTGTATTGGCCAATGTATAATTGCTATTCAACTACCTATCCTGGAGAAAGTGCAAAACATGCTTTTCGTGCTGGCTTTAGAGAAGGTGTAAAAATGTGTCTTAACAGAGGAGCAAAGCCAAGTGTAAGTGAATTTAGAGAAAGTGTACATAATAGGAATTTAGATCATTTAACAATTTGGCACAATGTTGGCAGTGATACAGAACACGGCTTGTGGGCAATAGCTGGTTCACGTCTTGGTACATATAAAACAATGTTGCAAAAGGATTGGGATTACAAAGACGTGCAGGACTTTGCAAAGTTAGATGCAATTTGGGACGATGTTAAGCATTTGCCGCCTGCTGAAATAGTTCAACTTAAAGTACCTGATTTAACAAAACAACTAGCATTGCCAATGAATATCTATGATCCGGCACAAAGCAAGTTTTTTAAACATCATTATCGTAGCAACTGGCATAATCAATCTATTATGACACGAGAAATTGACATAATTAAAATGCAGGAGGGATGGTAAAATGTTAGAAGCAATCAAGTTAGATTATGATTTGCAACAATTTATTGATGCAGACTACACTGTGCATAGCGGAAGTTGTATTAGTCACCAAGTACATGAACTAACTGACATACACGAAAAGTTTGGAGGCTTTCCAGACAGTTACGACTTGGGCAATACATTAATTAGACAGCTTTGGTGGACCAGAGAACAAGTTGACTTTGAGGAACTAGGCAAGCAATTTGGTATTGAAGTTGTTACTGTAAGCAGTATACTTCAACCTCCAGGCAACATGATTCCTGTACACAGAGATACATTCTTTCAAATTAAAAAAGCATATCCTGATGATACTAGATTAAAAGTAAGAGCAAATATGTACTTGCAAGACTGGGCCATTGGCGAGTTTCTGCAATATGAAAAAGAGAACGAATGGCATAATTCAACACACTGGAGTGCTGGTGAAGGCTGGATATGGGATAGCAGTCATCTACATCTTAGTGCCAATGCTGGTATGAGAAACAAGTACACATTACAAGTAAGCGGTTTTTACGTCGGATGAATGTAAATGTAATTACCAGTGATAGTCGAGTTTGGAATTTAGGCGAAGTTGTTACTACTATTGCACAAGCAAAAAGTCAAGACCAAGATTTGGTACTGAATTTAAAAAACGAAGGGCCAGACTTTAGTACACTTGGGTTAGATAACTATTTGACCGACTGGCAAAATCGAACAACAGTAGTTACAAGAAATGCTGTGCAATCTCCGTTAGGAAAAATAAAATTTCACCAAGAATGGCCTCATTTTTTAATCACCACACGAGAAGATTTACAACATCTTACTGTTAACAAAAAAATTGAAAAACCTTTTGGTTGTTTTATTGGCCGCAGCAACGCTCCAAGATTATACTTGAGCAGTTACCTCTATAATAAAAAGTGTGCAGTACAAACGTTTCATTATAATCCAAATCATGAATTCCACAGAAGCAATCTTGGATTAGACAACATTATGGAGCAGTATGGATTTAACGGAGTACACCAAACACTACCACTGTTATCACAGTCACCTGTAACATTTGAAGAAATCGTAACTTATCCAATACATATGAGACAACACAATAATATACATTATGCTTATTTAAATTTTTTGGTTGAAATTGTTTGTGAATCATACTATAATGGACGTACATTCTTTCCTACTGAAAAAACATGGCGTCCTATCATTTTAGAAACCCCATTTATAATACAAGGACCACAATGGTATCTACGTCGACTGAAAGATTTAGGTTTTAAAACATTTGATCAATGGTGGGATGAAGGATACAGTGAAGATCCTGCTGACCATCAACTAGATGAGATTGTAAAAGTTATTGATTTTTTAGCAGAAAAAAGTTTAACCGAACTTGATACAATGTATCAAGAAATGCAACCAACCCTAAAGCATAATAAAAAATGTTTCATGGAATTAACCAGCAAAGATTTTGAAATCTTTAAACATGACAGATACTAAGAAAAACAAAGGCGATGGTGTTGATGAGAACTTTAAAAGCGACTTCTTATCTGCTGCAGAGATTGCACAACAGAAACTAGACACAGTATCTCCTAGCATGTGCTTGGCTAAATGGAAGCAACTTAGTTTGCACTTAACCACTGGCATGAACAACAGTTGTTACCATCCGCCACTTCATAGAGCCGATGCTGGTGCGATCAAATTAAACCCTAGTGCATTGCATAACACAGACTATAAAAAGCAACAACGTAAACTTATGTTAGAAGGTACACGCCCACCCGAGTGTAGTTACTGCTGGGCAATGGAAGACAACAACAAACTTAGCGACAGACACTATCGCAGTGGCGAGCCGTGGGCAATGAAAGACTTTGAAACTATAAAAAATGCTTCTTGGGATCAAGATATTACGCCAAGTTATGTAGAAGTAGATTTCAACAGTGCTTGTAACCTAAGTTGTAGTTACTGTTCACCGCAATACAGTAGCTCATGGATGGCTGAAACAGAACGTGAAGGTGCATGGCCAACAGAGATACCACACAATGATCCTAGTCACTTTCAAGGCGAAAGACGCCCTATACCAGCAAGAGAACACAATCCTTATGTAGAAGCATTTTGGAAATGGTGGCCAACACTGTATCCAGAGCTCGAGCATTTTAGAATGACTGGTGGTGAACCAATGATGGATAAGAATACATACCGTGTATTTGATTATGTATTAATGAATCCAAGTTCAAAACTACACCTAAGCACAACTTCAAACTTCAGCGTTGAAGAAAAACTTTGGCAACGATACAAAGGTTATGTTACTATGCTATGTGAAGTTCCTGATCGTGTGGAACACTTCATGCAGTATGTAAGCCTGGACGGTATGTTTGAACCAGCAGAATACATACGACACGGATTGGACTTTAACCTACTATGGGATAGAGTAAACCAGTTTTTAAACGACATACCAGAACGAAATAGTATAACATTTATTATTACAATGAACAACCTCAGTCTTACTACATTACAAAAACTTTTTACAGGCATACTTGGATTGCGACAAATTTATAGTAATACATATCAACGTGTTTGGTTTGACACTCCTGTGTTGCGTACACCTACTTGGCAGAGTTTACAACTACTACCTGAGAGTTATGTACACGAATTAGAAGTTATAAAGTCATGGATGAATGACAACTTGGAAACAGAAGCAACACGTTTTAAAGGATTCAAAGACTACGAAGTAGCACGTCTTGACAGAGACATTGCCTGGATGCGTGACGGACAAAAATTAGACAGTGAATATATCAAACGTAACAAAGCAGACTTCTACAGATTCTTCAATGAACACGATAGACGTAGGAATACAGACTTTCTAAAAACTTTTCCTGAAATGAAAACATGGTGGGAAGAGTGTAAATATTTGGCTGATTATTCCTAACCATAATTATTAATATGAAAGTTATAGTTACAGGTGCTGGTGGCTTCTTAGGAAGAAATACAGTAGCACATTTACGTCAAAAAGGACATGAGGTTACTGCGTTTACACAAGATGTAAGACGTAACTTGCCCTATGAAAGATTTGATTGCATCTACCATTTTGCAGCCTATGTTGGAGGACGTAAAGGTATTGATAACAATAAGTGGCTTATTACAGAAAACATCGAACTAGATAGAATCACTTTCAAATGGGCAGAAGAATGGTGCAAGAAAATAATCTATCCTAGTAGTTGTGCCGCTTATCCTTTGTACCTACAAGAAATGCCTGATACTCCAATGCATGAAGAACAATTTGGAAGTAGTAAGACTTTTGATTTATATGGACTTGCTAAAATTGTTGCAGAAAGCATGCTGAAAACTGTAAATATTCCTGTACACGTAATAAGACCTTTTAGCATATATGGTCCAGGACAAGATATAGACTATCCTCTGCCAGCAATAATACAAAGAGCACGCCAAGGCGAGTGTAGTGTTTGGGGAAGTGGTACACAAACACGTGATTGGGTCTATATAGATGATGCACTTAAGGTTTTTGAATTCTTGTTAAACAAAGATGATTCAATTACAGTCAATTTAGCAACAGGAAAAGCAATTTCATTTAAACAAGTAGCAGAGATAGTTTACAAAACAGTACATGGAGTTGTGATTCCTGTGAAGACACAAACAGATGAGCCAGAAGGTGCAGGACATAGGGTTGGCAGTACTGAAAGAATGGAAAGTTTAGGTTTACACTGTAATACTACACTTGAATATGGAATTAGAAAGATGGTACAATGGTCACAAGAATAGGGACACACTTTCCATTAAGTTGGCCATACGGAAATGATGAATTAGAAATTTTTAATAAAACACACAGCCAAATTGATGCAAACTTCCCTAACAAAACAAACTTGTTAATTAACACTACGTGGTTTGGTAGTCAATTTGATAACAATTGCTGGACACAAGCAATGAACTTGGAAGGTGAATTTGATAATTTATTCTTGCTATGTGTGATTGATCCTGAATATCTTTTTGCAGAAGATTTACAAAAAATAATAAACAAATATCAAATTAAAAATGTGCATAGAATAGGCATGTACGAAGGTGAACCAAGTGAATGGAACTTCCATGCTATTATAGCAAACGATAGTATGCCTGACTATTCTGAAGAACAAGTTTTAATGCGGAGTGCTGATTTTGCGTACATGTTATATCAAAGAAAACCAAGAGTGCATAGGATAGAAATTACTAACATACTGCGAGAACAACCTCATCTATTAGAACATGGTATTGTTACATTAGGTGGAGTAGCAAAAGATGAAACAGATTGGCATCAAGGTTTAGAAGTAGTGCCGATGACAATAGATGATTTGCCTGCAACATATAACCAAAAGCAAGGAGATCACGATGATTTTGCTGGTATACCCAACGACCTTGTTACTGTTGGACGTTTAGATTTATGGCAGAATCATTTTTTAAATGTTGTAAGCGAAACAGAATTTGACGAATGGAAACCTGTGTTTATGACAGAAAAAATTTGGAAGCCAATGATAGGACTGCGTCCTTTTCATGTGCATGGTAATCCAAGATCTTACCAATGGCTAAGGGACAGAGGATTTCGTACGTTTAATCACTATTGGAAACACTTGCCAGTTGAGACTGCAGGACAACATAATGCATTGATGGATGTAATTAATCATCTAGTAGATATGCCCAAATCAGAAGTTGAACAGATGTATCTTGACATGTTGCCAGATCTACGTTATAATAAAGAACGGCTAACTGAATTTAGTGACGAGCAGAAATATAAAATGGAAAATATTTTCAATGCATAAAATTTGGTGGTTTGGAGACAGTTGGGTATATGGCGATGAACTTAATGATCCTGCCAATGAATGTTTTGCCGCTATTGTGTCTGATAATCTAAATTCAGAACATGTCAACTTAGGCGAAAAAGCAACCAGTATTGGGCATTTAGTTCACACATTCTTTCAATACAAAGACAAGATTGATACAAAGGATACTGTATTATTTTTCTTGACAGAAAAAAGTAGAGCTTATATTAATGGTAAGAATTTGATGCATTCCGCGTGGAAAGGATTTACCAACAATCTGCATCCTCATAATGATCAATGGTATAAATATTTTCATAATGAGGAAGAAGCACAGTGGGTCTTGGATAGAGATCTTATGTTGTTACATGCTAACTGCCCGCGAGCAAAATTTTGTAATATTTTTAGTATGAACCACAGTAAGTATATTCCGAGCAATGCTTGGCTAATACCAAGCGACACATGTTTGGCACATACAGTTTTACCTTATGTGCATAAAGGATTAATTCTTAAAGATCATCCTGCACTCCTTGATTTTGAATGGGAAGAGCAAAAAACTTATGTCAAAAAATACTTTGGTAAAGGACATCATCCTAACAAACAAGGACACTCTGCAATAGCAGAAAAAATAACAGGAATCTTAAATGCCTAAGCAACACAATGAAACTGATTTACAATATAAAAATCGTGTGCTCGATCCATTGAGTTCCAGTATGTGCGGAGCTAAATGGTATAATGCTACTATATGGTTGGGCAGTGGCATGACTACTAGTTGCCATCATCCTCTGCCACACAAGGTAAGTGTCGAAGATGTAATTGCTAATCCAAAGGCACTGCACAATACACCACAGAAAAAAGAAGAACGTAAACAAATGCAGTGCGGCGATCGTCCTAAGGGTTGCGAATACTGCTGGAAAGTCGAAGACATAGGAAGAAACAATATCAGTGACAGAATATACAAAAGTAATATCTATAATGACATTGATCTAAAGATAGCACATGAAAGAGATTGGCAAACAGACGTGAATCTCAAAACACTTGAAATTGCTTTTGATAGGACCTGTCAGTTGGCCTGCAGTTATTGTAATCCAGCATTCTCAACAACATGGGTCAAGGACATTAAGAAAAACGGATCATATGAAAACCTAAAAAGCGATGGACGTAATCACTTTACACATCCACATGATAGTTCACAACTGTACACATTCAACGAAACAAATCCTTACATTGAAGCATTTTTTAAATGGTGGGAAAGTGACTTGCACCATACACTAGACGAACTACGCATTACTGGTGGTGAACCAATGATGAGCGGCCACTTATGGAAGTTACTAGATTGGTTTAAAGAAAACAAAGGACAAAGTAAAACAAGTATTGCAATTAATAGTAATTTACAATGTGGCACAGAACAGATATTTAAATTACTAGACAGAGCAGATAGTGCTCCACTCGACATATACACTTCTAATGAAAGTCTTGTACACCAGGCAGAATACATACGTGATGGTTTACAATGGGACACATGGGCAACTAACATGCATTTGTTAGCGGGATCAGGCAAGTTACACTGTTTGCATGTCATGTGTACGATAAACGCACTGTGTTTAGAAACATTACCAGAGTTTCTAAGTTACCTTCTAAAATTTAAAGAGATGTATGGCAGGGACTTTCCAAATTTTACACTCAATATTTTACGTTTTCCTAGTTTTCAATCTGCACTTGTTTTGCCAGATCACATTCGCACAATGCAAAAAGATAGATTACAGGATTGGTACAATGAGAATGCTGAAAATCCATTATTACACGAACACGAACTTAACCAAACACAACGTTTATTAGATTATCTTGATGTGGTAAAAACTCCACACAGTGATGTATTTGATATGCCAAAACTGCACAATGACTTTAAACAATTCTATACACAGTATGATATCAGACGAAATAAAAACTTTAACAAAGCATTTCCAAGCATGAAAGAATGGTTCAATGAGTTACAACTATAATAGCAGTGAACCAATTAAGATATCGCTAAAGGATCTTGATGAACGAGAGCGTAACCTATTGAGTGAAAGCAAAACATTTTGTATGTATCCTTGGATACATCTACATGCCTATCCAACTGGTGAAGCATATCCTTGTTGTCATGCCGAAATGGGAGTAGGACAAGTTGGTAACTGCAAAACAAATACAATGACAGAGATATGGAACTCGCCAGAGCAAAAGCAACTGCGTAAAGACATGCTTACTGAAACAAAAAACGAAACATGTGGGCGTTGTTACGAACAGGAAGAAAGTGGATTCTTCAGCGGTAGACAAAGTGCAAACAAACATCATGGACATCACATTCACAGAACACAAAATACCGAGGCAGATGGCAAGTTCAATGACTTTGCAATGACCTATTGGGATATACGTTTCTCGAATCTATGCAATTTAAGTTGTAGGAGTTGTGGTCATATTTTTAGTTCTAGCTGGTATAAAGATCAAGTTGAACTTGCTGGACCTCAATGGGCAAAAGATAATAATGTTTTAAATTATGCAGGCAGGTTTAAAACTGACATGATGGATCAACTAATGGAACATCTTGAGCATGTAGAACAGATCTACTTTGCTGGTGGCGAACCATGTATGATGGATGAACATTATGTTATACTTGAGGAGCTGGAGCGTAGAGGACGTTTTGATGTACGCTTGATTTACAATACAAATTTTACACATGTAAAATTAAAAGACAGATTGGTTTTTGACTATTGGAAAAAGTTTGACAGTGTAGCGGTTGGTGCAAGTTTAGATGCAATGGGACCACGTGCTGAATATATACGAAAAGGTACTAAGTGGGATATAGTAGAAGAGAACAGACGACAGATGATGCAGATATGTCCACGTGTTGACTTTTATATCTCTCCTACACTTAGCATTATGAATGCAATGCACATTCCAGACTTTCATCGAGAATGGGTTGATAAAGGATTGATAAAGCCACAAGACTTAAATGTGAACGTGTTACAAGATCCAAATTATTACAGACTTGATATTGCTCCGCAGGCATATAAAGATGAAATAGCTTTAAAGTACGAAAGCCATTTAGAATGGTTGCGTCCATTGGATAAACTTAATAGAGCCACTGTTGGATTTGAAAGTGCATTACAGTATATGAAAACGGATAATACAAAACTATTAGATAAGTTTTGGCAAAAAACCAATCAACTTGATGGTATCCGTAATGAAAATATACTTGATATAATTCCAGAACTAGGAGCCTTAAAATGAACAAGACTGTGATCTGTTATCCAAGAGGATCTGGCGGACATTGGCTAGCAAACTTAATATGGAGACTAGAAAATAACAAGTTTGACTTATCAAAAGTTGATGTTGTGTTTGACCACGAAAATGTTACAAATAGTTTTGGAATTTCCCATAGGTATAATTTACTTGATGGCAAAACTCCGACAGTCGAAGATATATTACTAACAAACAACCACCCTACAATAAATTTTTCCTCACCATGCTGGTTTACGCAATATATAAATGATGCTGTAAAAGTGAGATATCACATCGAAAAGATAGGAGAAAAATCTCTTCAGGAACAATTCTTTTTGTTAAGCAATAGTGCAAAATATATACTTACAGACCCACTATGGCAACAAACATGGAATGTGCGTGGCGACCTGGAATATAGTCTATTAAGGCAAAATCCAGATAAATTTATTACACAACTATTTGCTATATTAGATAAACTTAATATTAAATATTCTGCTAATAGGGAATACTGCCACACCAGTATAGACTATTACAAATCTACTTGTCCAAATAGCATTGACCACTTGTATAATTTTGATAGTTTATTATGGCTAGCGTGGTGTCATGCAGATCTATTAATTAATAAAAAATCTTTACCAGAATCAATTATGGAAGATGCTACAATAGAGTCGATCAGATCAATTATTGAACCAGTATCAGCACATATGCTAAACAGAAAGCTAATTTATGAAACTACCGCATGAAAAATTTTGTGTATTGCCCTGGGTAAGTTTAGAAACATCTCCTATCGGTACTACTAGGCCATGTTGTTTAGCAGAAGATGAGATCACTGACACAGATGGAAACAAGTATAGTTTGTTAACTACAAATTTAAATGAAGTACATACAAGTGATTATATGCAGAAGTTGCGACAGCAGTTTTTAGATGGTGATAAGCCGCAAACTTGTAGAAAGTGCTGGAACGAAGAACGTTCAGGTCGGACATCAAAGAGAATGCACACACTGAACAGATTAGAACACATTGTTACAGATACTGAATGGACCGCTGATGCAAAGCCATTGGTGTTTATAGATTTTAAACTAGGAAACATATGTAACCTCAAGTGTAGAATTTGTGGTTCTTGGAGTTCAAGTACATTTGCCGCAGAAGAAGTACGTTTTGAAGGTAAAGATAGTTTTCATTATCAAATGCTAAAAGATGGAGCATGGCCAAGACGCAATCAAAAGTTTTGGACAGAGATAGACAAACTTATGCATCAGGTACGTTACTTAGAGTTTACAGGTGGTGAACCTTTTATGATACAAGAGCATTTTCAATTGCTACAAAGAATGGTTGAAAAAGGTATTGCCCATAATGTAGAAATACATTATAATACTAACGGAACACAGTTTCCAGAACATGCAGAAGAAATATGGAAACACTTTAAGACAATTGAAATAGCATTTAGTATTGACGATGTAGAAGAACGTTTTGAATATCAACGTGCAAATGCTATATGGTCAGAAGTTAACACAAACATGGATCGGTTTGAGCAAATGCGTGATCGTAATACAAATATACAATTACAAGTATGTTCAACAGTAAATGTTTTTAATGTGATGTACTTAGAAGGACTAGCAAACTGGATTGACAAACGTAATTTTGATTTTATATATTGGAACATGTTGCATGAAGCATACTATCATAGTGTAGGCACACTTCCAGAACGTGCAAAGCAAGTTGCAATAGAAAAGTTAAGCAGTGCAGAAGTCACTGAATATCACAGGAAAGAATTTAACAATATAATTGATTTCATAAATGGCGGAGCAAGTCTCGATGGACAGATATTACGTATGAAAGTTGCTGATGTTGATAATCGTAGACAACAAGACTTACGTACACATCATCCAGAACTTGCAGATGCAATTGATTATGAAGGACCACAATGATACTAGTTGTAATAGCATTAGAACAAGAACTGCCAGGACCGTTACCTAGTGGTTATAAAAAATTAATTACAGGTGTAGGCAAAGTAAACGCCAGTGTTGCTCTCACTGCAGAATTATGTTATAACAATTATTATACAAAGATTATTAACTATGGTTCAGCAGGTGGTAGCAGTGAGATCAAAGGGCAACTTGTAGGTGTAAGTGCAGTAATTGAACGTGACATGGATTGTACACCTCTTGGACTACCTCTTTATGTTTCTCCCGGGGATGAAGAACAAATGATAGTTTGTCAAACGAAACACGATAGTTTATTTGTTTGCGGTACAGGAGATAGTTTCAGTGTTCCACATATAAATTATCAGATATGTGAAATGGAAGCATATGCACTAGCAAAAGTTGCAACTAAGTTTAAGATTCCTTTTGACTGTTACAAATATATAAGTGACAGTGATGCAGACGGAGACAATCAAGGCGAGCAATGGCGTGAAAATGTAAGTAAAGGTGCTGAGTTGTTTCGCACTGATGTATTAGATAAAATTATAGACAAACAACTGGAGTTACTGTGATTTATATATGTGGTGATAGTTTTGGAATTGATGATTCACATAGTACAATTTCGCCATGGCATAAAGAATTAGAGTCAGTTAACCTTTGTAAAAATTGTGCTCCAAATTTAAACATTAGCAAACAAGTTGATCGTGCAATTCGATCACAGGCTAGTTTTATTATTGTTTTGTTTACTAGTATAATGCGGCAAGAATGGAAAGACACTTTTTTTACATTTAATGCTATAGACAATAGTCCAGCTGAGTTTAATTCTGATCAGATTAAGACACTAAAAAACTATTATGTAGATTTTTTTGAAGTAGAAAACGAAACCTTAAAGAATAAATGTATTATAGAAAGCACGTTGCAAAATTTGGTAGACAGTGGCATTCCGTTTTTGTTTGATCAAGGTGGATTCGAACATGCTAAGTTTGGTGCAACTGCCCAATATTTTACAAAATATAACAAGCATCGTAGCAAATATAATTTATGGGACTACGGCGACACAGTAGATAAAACACCTACGTTTCATATTGCAGATCAACTTATACACAACAGAGTAGCAGAGTATTATCGTGAACAAACCTAAAAATCTTTGTATGGCTCCGTGGACGCATACTTACTTGAGCCCACAAACAGAACGCAGACTGTGTTGTGCAAGCAGAGAACCAGCACAGAGCTTTACACAATACATAGACACCAAAGCAGGCACCGGAAAATACAATCCAACTACACTGGAAGAACACTGGAACAGTGATCATATGCGAAGTGTTAGACGTAGAATGTTAGCTGGTGAAACACTTAGTGAATGTGAAGTATGCAACGATAAACTATTGAATACAGATGTATATAGAACTTATTTTTGGCATTTGTTCCAACACAAGTATGATGAAATAGCCAAAACCACAGACGAAACTGGTTACACCACTATGAAGCCTGTGAGTTGGGATTATCGCTTTTCGAACTTATGCAACTTTAAATGTAGAACCTGCGGAGACATGTTGAGCAGTAGTTGGGAGACCGAACAAAAGAAATACGATATGACAAATTTGGAAAATCCTAATAATGCATGGATGCGTCCAGAAGTAAGAAAAAAAATTACAAAGTTTCAAGACACACAAATTGAACAAGAATTTTCAGAAGCAGTTGAAGAACATAGAATAGAAGAAATATATTGGGTTGGCGGTGAGCCTCTTATGTATGAGCAACATTGGCGTTACATGAAACGCATTGTTGAACTTGGCGATGGTCCACGCTTATATGCAAGATATAATACAAATTTGAGTAGAATCAAATATAAAGGTATTGACCTAGGTAAAGACATACTTAGTAATATACGTGACTGGCAAATCTGTGCTAGTCTAGATGGCACAGGCACTACTGGAGAATACATACGTACAGGGTTGAAGTACAATCAATTTGTAGATAATTTTAAAACACTTTTACCACTTGCACGTAACAAACGCATGATGCGTTTGGATTATACACTTACTCTGCCAGGAATGTTTGATGTCAGCAATATGCAGGCATTAGCTGATGAGTTGGAGGTTGACATACTGGCAAAAGTTATTTTTACTTTCACTCCTGATATTATTATGTCTCCATTGGCTTTGCCTAGAGATCTACTTGACAAATTAGTTGATTACCAACTCACAAAATATATTTTAGGACCTGCACTTAAAGATGTACTAACGCAATTAAAGAACCGACCAAACATAGAAGAAATGTTTCCGGAAGAATATAAACGAGGACTTCGTAAAGGTAAGAGGAGGATGTTAACTTTGGAAAATATTAGACCAAATGAGATTTGTTTCAGAGACATAATCAAAGAAAGTGAAGATATACTAGCCTGGTGGGATAGCATAGATGCTGGATAGAATAGAAATGAAACTGCGTGGCACAGATGGTTTATTGCCTGTGTACTTTGATGTATATGATAACAGCCTAAGTAAGAAATGGTTAACTGCATTCAATGACGTATTAGATAATAAATTACATTTGGAAAAAAACTATTGCTTTATGGGATTTCCTAATTGCGAACGTAACCTCGATGTAATTGTAACACAGATAAATCAAACTATTGCGGCTATTAACGGAAGTAGCATTGACTATCTTATTAAAGATCATTTTACAGTTGCAAACATGACAACTAAACGTTGGAGCACCTTAGGAAATTGCGAAATTATTGGTCTTAATCATGACAAACTTAATCAATTGCATTTATACTTTGAAGAAACCCAAGGCGTAAGTGGTGCAATGAGCAAACACTACACAAACGCAGATGCAGAAACACGCTGGCACATTAGACAATTAAACTTACTATGTCACGAAGCAGAGTGTTTGATTATGAGCTTAGGTAAAGCATCTAGTGCCCCCGAATGGGTACGTCCTAGTAATGTTATGTGTTGGTTAAATGCACCAAGGTTTATACTGGACGACAATGACTACGACTTATTTGGGATTGATGCAATAGTAAGGGATCACGGCGGTGTCTATGTTGGTGTTAATAAAGCAGTGGGCAAACATCATTATGAGGTCTTTCAAGACGAAGGTGCAGATAGTAGAATTGACGAATTAACAACCACAACACTTAAACCACAGACAGAAGCCGCAGGTGACTTTGATATAGAATGGGGACAAAACACAAGGGATCGACCGTTTATGACAGAACGTTTAGATAAATTTGAGCAGTGGTTGATTGCAAACAATTTTGATCCTAAGGATAAAAGCCTCACAATAGGACATCCAAAAATTGGCCAGGTTGACTTAGACAAAAGTTTTGGTTGTACAGATTTTCAAGCAGTTTTAAATATATTGACCACCTACCTTGATGTATACAGTATTAAAACCAATAAAGCCTATTGTGAATATGATTACACATGGAATGACAGCAAACGTCTCCAAGTTCCATTAATAACTTGACAAACACCTAAAAGGAGTGTATAATGATAACATGGATTAAAAACTTAATTAACAGAGTTAAACTAGAAATAAGATATCGTAAAAAATTAAAAGAACTACGGAAAAGGGATCCTTTTATATACAAATGAGTTATATTTTTACATCAGAGTCAGTGAGCGAAGGACATCCTGACAAAATAGCAGATCAAATATCAGATGCATTAGTTGATGCTGGTCTGCAAGCCGGTGACGAAACCACACGTGTTGCCGTTGAAACACTGGTTACAACAAACTATGTCGTACTAGCAGGCGAAGTTAAAAACTTTAACATCACTGATGTGCAAGTTGAACAAATTATAAGAGACAAAGTTAAAGAGATTGGCTACGAGCAAGAAGGATTCCATTGGGATAAACTAACAGTTGATAACAAAACAATCAACAACCAGTTACATTCACAAAGTGCTGACATTGGATTAGGCACGGACGATTTTGGCGCAGGTGATCAAGGGATCATGTTTGGTTACGCATGTAATGACAATGATGCGTACCTGCCCGCACCAATTTATTATTCACATGAGATACTTAAAAACCTAAAAGCAAAAAGAGATGATGGCTTTGAATACCTTGGTCCGGATGCTAAATCACAGGTGAGTGTAGCATATGAAGCTGGCAAAGCTATGCGTATTGATCAAGTTGTTGTAAGTACACAACACAAAGAAGGTTTTTACGAGTCATCAAGAATGGCAACAAAGATGGCTGCCACAGAAGTACTAGGAGATTTAGTTGACGACAATACAATCTTTCATCTTAATCCTACTGGAAATTTTGTTATTGGTGGTCCTGACGGTGATGCAGGTGTTACTGGGCGTAAAATTATTGTTGATACTTATGGTGGTTTTGCTCCTCATGGCGGGGGTGCTTTTAGCGGAAAGGATCCGACAAAAGTGGATCGAAGTGCAGCCTATA
>Ga0209634_1000127_pt1 | contig 59870 bp, 54 predicted proteins | sample LinPmetageLP40_FD_184043 | JGI IMG/M metagenome (GOLD analysis project Ga0209634, IMG submission 184043) | Marine viral communities from the Pacific Ocean - LP-40 (SPAdes) (version 2) | ecosystem: Environmental > Aquatic > Marine > Oceanic | place: Pacific Ocean | collected 2010-08-26
CCGCATTCAGCCGTTGCCGCCGCAACCTTCGGCCAACGAGATTTCGCCCGAAGCCCTGGCCAAGGTGAATGCGGTCGAGAAGACGGCCAAGAAGATTTCGCTGATGGAGTTGACCGAACGGACCTGCAAATGGCCGATCGGCGATCCGGCGACGGAAAAGTTCTGGTTCTGCGGACTGCAGACCCAGGCTGGAAAGCCCTATTGCGAGGCGCATGTCTCTGTCGCGTTTCAGCCGATGTCGTCGCGCCGCGATCGCAAGCGGTAGCATCGGGCGTATCCGTAGTTTCGCGAAGGCCCCTTGGGAATGAGGGGCCTTTTTTCCGTCAGAGCCGCCGTTTTGCAACGCCCCAAGCAAGCAGGGAGAGATACAGTACCGTCGCGGCGACGTGGAACAGCCAGAGGCGCGTGAGCATCAGGCCGATAATCACCGCCGCCGCCAGCAGAACATAGACCGCATTGTCCCGGCTGATCCGCATCGCCTTGAGCGACAGGGTTTTGAAGCGCGCGATCATCATCGCACCGACGGCCAGCATCCAGATCGCCACCAGCAATTGCAGGTCGCGCAGGTCCATGAAATCGGCGAGATAGAGCGTGACCGGAAAGATGCCCAGCATCGCACCCGCCGGGGCCGGAACGCCGGTGAAGGATTGCTTGTCATCGGATGTTTCGCCCTTGGCGGCGACGTTGAAGCGGGCCAGTCGCAGACAGCAGCAGATTGCGAAGAACAGCGCGGCCAGCCAGCCCATGCCGGCCAGATTTCCCAACCCGAAATGATAGACCAGCAGCGCCGGTGCGACACCGAAACAGACGAAATCCGACAGGGAATCCAACTCTGCCCCGAAAGGCGATGCCGCATTCAGTCGCCGTGCCAGCAGACCGTCCAGACCGTCGATCAGTGCGGCAAGGATCAGCAGCCCGGCCGCGATATCGAAACGGTTGTCGAACGTGAAGCGGATCGACGTCAGACCGACGCTGAGGCCCAGCAAAGTCACGATGTTCGGCACCAGCGAGATCAGCGGCAGGCGCCCTTCGCGCGTTTCCTGCACCGGCGGCATCTACTCGACCCTTGATGTAGCGGGGCGCGCATCGCCCAGAATAGCAAGGATGCTTTCGCCCGATGTCATGACCTGCCCGACGGACACGCGCGGCGCAGTGCCTTCGGGAAGATAGACATCCAGTCGTGATCCAAAGCGGATCAGTCCGAAGCGGTCACCCCGCGCCAGGCGTGCGCCCTGATCGACTTCGCACAGGATACGACGTGCCACGAGTCCGGCGATCTGCACGACACCCAGACGGGTGCCATCGTCCATCGTCAGGACGATGCCGTTGCGCTCGTTCTCCTCGGAGGCCTTGTCCAGTTCGGCCGAAAAGAATTTGCCGGGACGATAGGCGACCGCCGTGACCTCGCCCGCGACGGGCGCACGGTTCACGTGGCAGTCGAACACGGACATGAAGACCGACACGCGGGTCAGAGGCTCCGCGCCAAGCCCCAATTCGACCGGGGGAACGGCGGGTCCGATCAGCGACACGACGCCATCGGCGGGTGAGACGATCAATCCGTCATCCATCGGCACGGTGCGGTCGGGATCGCGGAAGAAGTAGTAGCACCAGATCGTCAGCGCCGTGGCGATCACGCCCAGCGGTTCCCACACGAACCAGAGGATCAGAGTCACGGCAATGAAGATCGCGATGAATTTCCGGCCTTCCGGATGGATGGGTTTGACGACCGTTCCGACAAGGCTGACGCTCATGGGGCACTCCTGTTGCTAGAGTGCCAGATAGCGCGGGGGTGTGTCCGGGTCCAGCACGGCGGGGCCATGCGATTTTGCCGGCGTCATCAACGGCCCAGCAAGAGGTCCAGCAATTTTTCCTCGACCCGGTCCTTGAGGGCGTCCTCAAGCGCATCACGATCGGTCAGAACTTCGGGTGCGATCTCCAGTTCATCGGCAATCCGGGTCCGGGCCAGTTCGCCGGCGCGGTCGCGCGCCTCGGTCTGCGCACGCTCCACGTCCAGTTTTTGCCGGGCGATGTATTCCAGATCGGGACGAATGCGGGGGTCCGACCACGGGCCTTCGATCAAAAGCGGCACGGTAATGCCATCGCTGCCACCCCCTCGCCTCAAGGTCGGGATCAAACGATAGCTTATGGTCTGAGCCCCAAGCGCAATGTCCCCCGCGCCGGTCGCCAACAAATAGGGGGCCGTCAGCGACAGATCGTCACCGCGCGCAATGCCGTCCGTCACGACGAAACTGGACGAAACGCCGTCGAATACGGTCTTTTGCCCTTCGCCACGGTAGCCCAGGTCCAGCGTTCGGACCATGCCGCCGATGTCGAGCCCGAGAATTTCGCCCGCTCCCATCCGAAACGCCACGTTGCCGGACAGGCTGTCGATCAGTTGTTGCGTCGTGTCGCCGATGCCCAGCAGGTCCAGCGAGATATCCGCCTGCCCGATCAGCCGATCGAAATCGGTGAATTCAGTCAGAAAAGGTTGCATCTGCAACCCCGACAGTTCCAGCGTCGCGCGCGAGGACAGCCCGCCGCGTCCGTTCACGACGACATCGCCGGTGACGGTGCCGCCATATGCGATCAGCGGTTGCAGGGTGACGACGGCGCGGCCATCGTCGACCACGGCGCGGGCCCGCACCTCGTCGAATGTTGCATCGCCCATGGTCACAGCGCCGCTGCTGAAGGTCAGTTCCCCGTCCGCTGCGAACAGGCCCGAAACATCGAGTGTTTCGCGGGCCCAGCCGGTCTCGGAGACCAGAGCCGTTTCGCCGCCCTGTCCCTTCCGGCTGAGCGCGGTCAGGTCCAGCGTATCGGCCGACAGATTGGCAACCAGCCGGGTCCTTGCGCCGTTCGGGTCCACGTCCAGCGCACCGGTCAGACGGTTGCTGTCCAGATCCATGATCATGTCCCGAAAGTGCAGCGTGCCCGCCGGGGCCAGTGTGATCGCGGCGTTCAGCGCGATGGACCGCGCGCCCAGACCGTCGGGCAGATCGGGAACGACGATGCCCAGCACGTTGGCCACCTTGAACCGATCCGATGACGTGGCCTCGATCCGACCCTCGAATGACAGCGGGTCCAGATCGGCTCGACCGTCCAGCCGCAGCGCCGTCTCGCCCGCCCGCAGGCTGAACGCGACAGGCGTCAGCGCGCCTTGCATCAGCGAACGGGCTGCGTCGAGCGAAGCTTCCAGCGTGACGGCCTGCCCGTTGACAAGGGCAGAACCGGTGATGCGGACGGGGCTGTTCAGATCGGCCAGCCGGGTCTCCAGATCGACTGCACGCAGACGGATCTGCGTTCCGTCCTCGTGATCCAGCCATGTCACGTCGGCTCCGGTCAGGATTGCCCGGTCAATGGAAAGCGCACGGGCGGAGGCACCGCCGCCATCAGACCCGACCGATCCCGGTTGCGCGACCGGTGTCCCCGATATCTCCCAGTTTCCACGCCCATCGGCGTTGCGTTCAAGAATCAGGCGCGCGCCGTCGATCTGCAGGGTCTCGATCCGGATGTCGCTGCCGAAGATGGATCCGAGGGCGATGCCCACTTCCAGCGTTTCCGCCGTCAGCATGGGGCCTTGATCGGACCAATCAGCATTCGCGATTTTGATCCCTTCGGCGCGGATGCCCGGACGCGGCCAAAGCGTCGCCTTCACCGGCCCGCCCAGCGTCAGCGCGCGCCCGGTCGTTGCCTCGAACCGATCCGCGGCCAGTTGCGCCACCCGTTCCGTCGGCACCATGATCAGGACGACGACCACAATCAGTATCAATGTGACCAGCGTCAGCGCGCTTCGGATCAGCCATTTCATCCGCCATCCCCCCCGTGCCCGACGATGAATCGCTTGCGCCCATACCGCAAGGGGTTCCACGGACCGCGAGGGCAGCTTATGTGGCCTGCATGTCCCAGAATCCACCTGAACTTCGCCCCGACCTCGCCCCCCGCGCCGTCCTGCCCGGCGATACGCGCCCCGGTCAGCCGAAAATCGGGATGGTGTCGCTCGGCTGCCCCAAGGCGCTGGTGGATTCGGAGCGGATCCTGACTCGTTTGCGGGCCGAGGGATACGCCATCTCTCCCGATTATGCCGGGGCGGAGGCGGTGATCGTGAACACCTGCGGCTTCCTCGACAGCGCCAAGGCCGAGAGCCTGGACGCCATAGGAGAGGCCCTGCGCGAAAACGGGCGCGTCATCGTCACCGGTTGTCTGGGCGCGGAGCCGGAGTACATCACCGGCGCGCACCCCAAGGTGCTGGCCGTCACCGGTCCGCAACAATACGAACAGGTGCTGGATGCCGTGCACAGCGTCGCGCCGCCATCGCCGGACCCGTTCGTCGACCTGTTGCCCGCATCGGGCGTGACGCTTACGCCGCGCCATTTCAGCTATCTGAAGATTTCCGAAGGCTGCAATCACAAGTGCAAGTTCTGCATCATCCCCGACATGCGGGGGCGTCTGCAATCGCGCCCGGCGAAGGCGGTCCTGCGCGAGGCGGAAAAGCTGGTCGAGGCCGGGGTTCGCGAATTACTGGTCATCAGTCAGGACACTTCGGCCTATGGCACCGATTGGAAGGATCGCGCCGGGGCCGGGACGCATATCGTCGATCTGGCCCGCGATCTGGGGTCGCTGGGGGCCTGGGTGCGCCTGCACTACGTCTATCCCTATCCGTTCGTGCGCGACCTCGTGCCGTTGATGGCGGATGGGTCGATCCTGCCTTATCTGGATGTGCCCTTCCAGCATGCGCACCCCGATACGTTGCGTCGGATGGCGCGGCCTGCCCACGCAGAAAAGACGCTGGACCGGATTGCGGAATGGCGCGGTATCTGCCCGGACATCACGCTGCGCTCGACCTTCATTGTCGGCTATCCCGGCGAGACCGAGGCGGAGTTCCAGACCCTTCTGGACTGGCTGGACGATGCACAACTGGACCGGGTCGGAGCGTTTCGCTACGAAAATGTCGCCGGGGCGCGATCCAATGCCCTGCCCGATCATGTGCCGGATGATGTGAAGGAAGACCGTTTCGCGCGCTTCATGGAGAAGGCGCAGGCAATTTCGGCAGCCAGGCTGGCCGCGAAGGTCGGCACACGGCTCGATGTCATCGTCGACAGCATCGACGATCAGGGCGCGACCTGCCGCACCAAGGCGGATGCGCCCGAAATCGACGGCAACCTGTTCATTGACGAAGGTTTCGAGACGCTGGCCCCCGGCGACATCGTCACGGTCGAGGTGGACGAGGCCAGCGAATACGATTTGTGGGGACGGCTGGCTCAGGAGCGTTCATCTAGGCCGGAATGAAGTTCAGACCCAGGCCGTTGATGCAGTGCCGTTCGCCCGTCGGTTCGGGTCCGTCGTTGAAGACATGGCCCATGTGGCTGCCGCAGTTGGCACAATGCACTTCGGGCAGAATCTCTCCGTAAACGGGATCCGGGCCGCGTTCGATGCCTTCGGCGACTTCCTCGTAGAAGGCGGGCCAGCCGCTGTCGCTGTAATACTTGGTCTTGGAATCATAGACATACTGATCGCAGCCAACGCAGGTATAGATACCTTCGCGCATCTCTTCGTGCAGGGGACTGGAAAACGGCCTCTCGGTCGCGTTCTGGCGCAGCACAAGATACTGATTTTCCGTCAGTCGCGCGCGCCATTCGTCATCGGTGTAGGTCACCGGGAAGGTCGCGGCCATAGCGCGGCCTCCAAGGGTCGAAGTGGCGGCCAGCGCAGCAAGCGCGGAACCTGTTGTGAGCAATGAACGCCTGCTGATCATGATGTTTCCAGTCTGTTGCAATGTCGGAGCCACGTCGGGTGGGTCGACCGAGTTTCAAAACCGGCGAATAATCTTCACCCAAGGACCTCCTGCAGAATGCGGGCAACCCAGCCGCGCGGGATCAGATGACCGGCCGAATGGACATCCATCGTCACCAGTCCGCGGACACAGTCCCATTCGTGACGTTCATGCGTCAGCCACTCCACCGCCCTCCAGTCATAGCGGCGAGCTACGGCTCCACAGCCCATCCATGTTTTCCACATGGCGACGGCCTGAGTTTCGTCGCCATCGGGCCCATAAGGAAAGTCCAGCACGGTGTCCGTCGTGCCATGCACATGGCTGACGCGGGCAGGCGGTGCGCCCTGACACTCGGGTCCTGGTGGAAAGGCCCCTGAAATCAACAGCAGCGCATCAATCCGCGCGCCGCCGTCGCAGGCGAACCGCGCAGCCATCAGTGCACCCCAGCTATAACCCGATACGATCAGCGGCTGCTCCGCCGTGGGATACCGTTTCGCGATATCGGCAAGAACGGCCTGCGCGAATGCCGTGTCGCGTGACCCCGGCCTGCGAAAATCCCAGGTGCGCCCCAGTCCGTCGGGTGCCACGAACAGGACACCGGCGGCGGCGGCGGCTCCGCCGGTGCGTGGGCTCCGGGCGGAAACCTGTCCCTGGCGTCCCCATCCGTGAAAATGCAATTGAACCGCCAGCGGGCTTTTCCCGTCCCATCCGTCCGGCTCCCGGACGAAATAGGACCGGTCGCCAAGCTGGCAGGTCTCTGCGCCGGTGCAGGCGGCGACCGGCGCGGCCGCGACGATCATGGCCATCAGCATCGCAGACAGGAGGGCAATCGATTTCATGCCCGCCTGCCTGTCAAACCGCCGCCCCGCCGACCAGTCACTTCGACGTCAGACTCGGGGTTCCGATACGGATGTGGTCAGAGACCCGCCGCTGTGCGTCGAACGACCTCGATGCGCTCGCTGTTGGGCGGATGTGTCCCCAGGAAACGATCGCCCGGATCGGGAATCCGCATGAAGAACGCCGCACCGCGCACCGGATCAAACCCAGCGCGGGCCGTGATGACGGTGCCCAGGGCGTCCGCCTCCAACTCGTGCTCCTTGGAGTAGCGGCGTGCGCCGACGCCGGCGCTGACGCGGCTGATCTCGTTCACCGTCGCCGAATTGGCACCCGCCACGGTCGCGATAAGGCCCCCGACAAGCGCGCCGGTCGCCGCCGACTGCTGCTGGCGGGCGATGTGCTGTTCGATGTGATGCGCCGATTCGTGACCGATGACAAAAGCGATTTCATCCCGGTTCCGGGTATCCGCAATCAGCGATTGCGTGAAGGTCAGCACCGGACGGCCCGACCGGTCCAGCGATTGGAAGGCATTCGGCGGCGCGTTCCGGTTCGGGTCGACCCGAATGAGGAAGTCGCAGTTCACATTGGACGTCCGTTGGCGACAGAGATTCTCGGCCACCGGCTCGACACGCGAAACGGCAGCCCGAAAATTCGCAACGGCGGTGGACTCGGATATCCGGTCCGGGCTGGCGGACGTGGCAACGGGCGATGGTCCGGTGGAGACCGGCTCGATGGCCACGCAGGCGGACAGAAGCGCTGTGAAAAGAAGCGTTGGAATGGAGGATCGCATGGATATTCCCGAATGGTTCGATAGTCTGACGAAAGTTATAGCTCACCAAGTCGCTTTGTCAGTGGTGGACATGCAATAACGGACGCCATTGCAATGCGGAAACGGCGGAGGTCCGGCAAATGTTTTCGATCGAACACGAATTCGATGCAACGATCATAACCCTGGTGGACGAAGGCGAGCCGGGGCGCAAACCCGCCGAGGATGTGATCGTCGCCGCTTTCGAGGAGTGCATCACGCTGACCCAGGCCGACCCGCGAACCGATCTGCCTGTCCGCATCACACTGACGATGGGGCAGTTGCGCGATCTGGCGACGGCGCTGAACCTGCCGGAAGGCGTCTATCGTCGCTAGGCCTGGAGGGACGCGACCCATCTCTGGCCGACGGGAAACAAGTCTGTGGCCTGGATTTCAGGCCGCCAGCCCCTTTGCCCCCATGCCGAGAAACTTCTTCCGCCGTGCGGTCCTGATGGCATCGGCATCCTGGCCGTCGAACTCGCCGAGCAGAGCCGATATGGCCTGACCCACGGAATTCAACGTGGCGGTGCGGTCGCGGTGCGCGCCGCCCAACGGCTCGGGCACGATCCGGTCGATGACCCCCAGCTTCAAAAGATCCTGCGCGGTCAGGCGCAGGGCTTCGGCGGCTTCGCGCATCTTGTCCGCATCCTTCCACAGGATCGAGGCACAGCCCTCGGGCGAAATCACCGAATAGATCGAATGTTCCAGCATCGCGACCCGGTTGGCCGTCGCGAAGGCCACCGCGCCACCCGATCCGCCTTCGCCCACGATGACCGAGATCAGCGGCACACCAAGCCGCAGACAGGTCTGTGTCGACCGGGCGATGGCCTCGGATTGACCTCGCTCTTCCGCGCCTTTGCCGGGGTAGGCACCGGGCGTGTCGATCAGCGTCACGACCGGAAGCCCGAAGCGATCTGCCATTTCCATCAGCCGGATCGCCTTGCGATACCCTTCGGGCCGGGCCATTCCGAAATTCCGCTCGATTCGGGTGCGTGTATCGTGACCCTTCTCATGCCCGATCACCATGACCGACCTGCCGTCCATCCTGGCCAGGCCACCCATGATGGCGTGATCGTCGGCAAAGTTCCGATCTCCGGCAAGCGGGGTCCAGTCGGTAAACAGCGCCTCGATATAATCCTTGCAATGCGGTCGGTCAGCATGACGAGCAACCTGCGCCTTCTGCCACGGGGTCAGCCCCTTGTAGAGCGTCGTCAGCATATCCCGCGCCTTGACGTCCAGCTGTCCCGCTTCTTTCGAGACATCGATCTTGTCGTCGGCGCGGGCCATGGCCCGCAATTCCTCGGCCTTGCCTTCGATTTCCGAGAGCGGCTTTTCGAAATCGAGATACTGCGTCATGTCCGGCCCCTGGATCTTTCGCCACCGATATGGCGTTCATGAGCCTGCGATGCAACAACGACCGGACAGGTCGGCAACCTGTCGTTCGCAGTGTGCAGGTGCTGATATGTGCAGGTTCCGTCTGGCCCGCATCTTCCCCAGGCGGCCGTCCTCATCCGAGAACCATCGAATTCCGATCATGGTTGATATTCCGAAAGTCTGTCACATGGGCCGTGCGCCGTTCCGTTGACAGCGCAGCAACCCGCCTGATGCGCAGGACATGGCAGTCAATGCCATGACAGTTATACCCAGTGCACCTCGCAAGTTCTCCTGGCGTAATCTGTTCCAGTAAAATCCGGACAAGGGGATCGACGGTATGGTTCAGGCGGTCGTGATGATCGCGCGCCTTGCGAAAATTCAACGCTGTGCAGGTGCACGGAGATCGGCGGCGGTTTCATGTTGCGATCCGGCACTTCGGACACATGACCAAGGAAGGCACGCTACAGGTTCTGTCATCGGCCAGCGGATCGCTGGCTAGCGGAAGCTGATATCAAGATGGCACAGGCCGCAATTTACCGCACGTCGCAAGCCTGGAAACGGAAAGCGGAGCGTTGTGGCCGCTATTGCAGATGCGGGTGACGATCCTGGTCAGTCCGGGCCTGGTCAGTCCGGGCCTGGTCAGTCTGGGCCTGGTCAGTCCGGGCGAACGCGGTGCCGAATGGGGCGCTGGCCACGTTGGAAGTGCCCGATAATCTGGCCCTTCAAGACCAGAAATCGTGGGGTGGAAGCGCCTAGATCTGGCCAAACCTTGCCTCGCGCAGGCGGTCAAAGGTTCCGAAAAGATCGTCCCGTCTTCGGCGCGCCGTTTTTGTCTGCGTCTGCATTTCGGCAAAACGTTTTGGCTTGGCCAATCCTGCCCGCTTCCGTTTGACAGGTATGATCTGAGCCTTGCCAACTTTCTTGATCTTCATATCTGTCAGAACGCGATCCAGAGGCGGGACAGCATCATAGGTGCGAGCGTCAAGCTCCAGCGAAAGTCGAATCGCCGCCATGCCTGGCACCGGGATCGGATCGGATGAAACCTCGCGACGGATGTGCATCAGGAAGTCCGTCTTTGCGCGGTCGGACATGGCGGGAATGGCCATCATTGCCTGATCGGGGCCAATCCAGCCAACGATGCCGCCATCCGGCACAAGTGCATCCAATCGGGCACTGAGGGCAGCGGTGGCTATCTTGTCGGCTTCGGTCCCCCATATGCGCGCCAGGGCACCGCGATGACGCAATTCGATAGCAATGATGCTCGCTCCGTCCCGCAGACTTCCGGTGACCGATGCCTGCACCAGGGTCCATGCAAACGCCTCTTTTGGCATCAGCCCGTCTGATGCGCCGATATTGGCGGCGCGCCGAAGTTCCGCCTCCTTCAACATTTGACGCCGTTCCCTGTCCAGCAGTCCGGCAACGACGGGAACCGACAGCAGATATAACACGATAAGAATGGGCGCGGCATTCACCATGAACCAGATCGCAACATCAAGCGGCAGAAACACCACGGAAACAAGATGCGTGCTGAGCAGCATCACCAGACCCAGCATCGCCAGCGGCCCCCGCGTCCTGCGGGCCGTGGCCGCGTTCCAGAATGCGCCAGCTGCCCCGGCGATCAGGATTGATGCAACCCCGGCCAGAGCGCCGATTCCCCCGATCTGAAGGCGTGCCGCAATTGCCAGAACCATGCAAAGCAACATCCCGCGTGCACCCAGAAAGGCCCCCGCCAGCACCATAGGTACATTTCGCATATCGATAATCAGACCAGGTATCGGTTCGAACGGGGCATTCATCTGCATCACGGCAACCACACCGAACAAGATGCCCAGCAACGATTCTGCGATCCAGGTTCCCGGCAACGCCCGCCGTATTGATCCATAGAAGATTGCAAGCATTCCCAGAATCGAGAGCGATCCGAAGAAGTCCATCAATGTGCCGATTTCGATCATGGCAGGGTTCCTTGCAGGTGTTGCAAGGGCCAACCTTTCACCGATTCATGAATCGAACCTTACCAGGTCCAAAGCGCAATAGGGTCAATTATCCTCAATCATTTCGGATTGGCGCACGATGACCTCCGCCTGTTTGATGGAAGCGATGTCCACCAGACGACCCTTGTAGACGGTCGCGCCTGCCCCTGCAGCCTTGGCTTCTTCCATCGCAGCAAGGATTTCGCGCGCCTCGGCGACCTTGGCGTCGGAGGGGGTGAACACCTCGTTGGCCAGGGCGATCTGCTTAGGGTGAATGGCCCATTTACCGACCATGCCCAAAACCGCCGACCGGCGCGACTGTGCGCGGTATCCCTCGTCATCCGAGAAGTCGCCGAAGGGTCCGTCGACCGGCAGAACGCCGTGCGTCCGACAGGCCGCAACGATGGCCGCCTGCGCCCAGTGCCAGGGGTCGGACCAGTGCCGCGCCCCGTCTTCGGTCAGCATGTAATAGTCGTCCTGTGTGCCGCCGATGCCGGTCGTCTGCATGCCCATCGAGGCCGCAAAATCCGCGGCTCCCAGCGACATGGCGACCAAACGGCGGGAACTTGCGGCAATCTCCTCTACGTGGGCGAGGCCGGCCGCGCTTTCGATGATGACTTCGAAGGTGACGGGTCTGGTGCGGCCCTTCGCCGTCTCGATGGCGGTGACGAGGGCGTCGACCGCATAGACGTCCGCAGCGCAGCCGACTTTGGGGATCATGATCTGGTCCAGCCGCGCACCCGCCTGCTCCAGCAAATCGACGACATCGCGATACCAGTACGGCGTATCCAAGCCGTTGATCCGAACAGATAAAACTTTCTTGCCCCAGTCCACCGCACCGATAGCCTCGATCACATTCACCCGAGCCGTATCCTTGTCGGAGGGCGCGACCGAATCTTCCAGGTCGAGGTTGATGACATCCGCATCGGACGCCGCCATCTTGGCGAAGAGCTTGGTGTTCGACCCCGGACCGAAGAGCTGGCAGCGGTTCGGGCGGGCGACGGGGGCGGGTTGTGTGCGAAAGCTCATGGAACGGCTCCGAGACATAATGTTGCGTAATATTTCATATGAGCGCTACAATGTGTCTGCTGCGTGCGCAACCGCTGCACTGCGGCGCGACCGCACCGCCATGCGATGACCCCCGCCGCCGCGATACGGCACCGGGGGTAGCGAGCGTCAAGGCAAGTCCGTATAGCGTCAGGCATAATTTCCACAGCATGAGGCGTTCCATGTCGAAGTCGTCCGATAACAGCTCGAACAAGATGTGGGGCGGCCGGTTCGCGGAAGGCCCGGACGCGATCATGGAGGCGATCAATGCCTCGATCGGTTTCGACCGCCGCATGGCGAAACAGGACATCGAAGGCAGCCGGGCCCATGCCGCGATGCTGGCCGCGCAGGGTATCGTCACCGAGATGGATGCCGACGCGATCCGGGAAGGCCTTCTTACGGTGTTGTCAGAAATCGAGGGCGGCACGTTCCGGTTCTCGACTGCGCTCGAAGACATCCACATGAACGTCGAGGCGCGCCTGACCGAGATCGTGGGTCCCGCCGCAGGTCGCCTGCATACGGCCCGGTCGCGCAACGATCAGGTGGCACTGGATTTTCGCATGTGGGTGCGTGACCAGTGTGACGCCGCCATCGACGCCCTGCCCCGACTGATGACGGCGCTGGTGTCGCAGGCCGAGGCCGGGGCCGGTTGGGTGATGCCGGGCTTTACCCATCTGCAAACCGCGCAACCGGTGACCTGGGGCCACCACATGCTGGCCTATACCGAAATGTTCGCCCGCGACCTGTCGCGTTTTGAGGATGCCCGCAAGCGGATGAACGAAAGCCCGCTGGGGGCTGCCGCGCTGGCGGGAACCGGCTTCGACATCGACCGCGACATGACGGCAAAGGCGCTTGGTTTTGATCGACCGTCGGCCAATTCGCTGGATGCCGTATCGGACCGGGACTTCGCACTGGAGTTTCTGGGCGCGGCCACGATCTGCGCGATGCACCTGTCGCGTCTGGCCGAGGAACTGGTGATCTGGTCCTCGGCCCAGTTCCGCTTTGTTCGCCTGTCGGACCGCTGGACGACCGGGTCCAGTATCATGCCGCAGAAAAAGAACCCGGATGCCGCCGAGCTTTTGCGCGCCAAGATCGGGCGCATCTTCGGAGCGCAGACGGCGCTTCTGATGGTGATGAAGGGGCTGCCGCTGGCCTATTCCAAGGACATGCAGGAGGACAAGGAACAGGTCTTCGACGCCGCAGACAGCCTGATGCTGGCGCTGGCCGCGATGACCGGCATGGTCGGCGACATGACCGGCCAGAAGGACAATCTGGAGGCGGCGGCTTCGGGCGGGTTCTCGACCGCGACCGATCTGGCCGACTGGCTGGTGCGCGAAGCCGGTTTGCCGTTCCGCGATGCGCATCATGCCACCGGCGCGCTGGTCAAGATGGCCGAAGATGCGGGCATCGACCTGCCGGATCTGACGCTGGCGCAGATGCAATCTGTCAACGATAGGATCACCGAAGGTGTATTCGACGTGCTGGGTGTGCATAATTCGGTCGCATCGCGCACGTCATATGGCGGCACTGCCCCCGCCAATGTCCGCGCGCAGGTCGCGCTCTGGCAAGAGAGATTGAAATGACATTGCGATTGCTTCCCGTTCTTTTCCTTTTGACGGCCTGCGGCGTCGATGGCGCCCCCGTCCGCCCGTCGGATGTCGAAGACAAACCGCAATCCGCCGTGACCCTGTCCGGCAGTGTTGAGGTCGGGATCGCCCGCACCGACTGACGTCAAGTGGCGACATAGCGCGGCAGATACGCCGCCCGCTCATTCCACACCTGTTGCACCTGTCCGCGCCCCTGCTAGTCTTGCCTCCAACACGGAACAACGGGGCGGAACAGTCTCCCCGGCAGGAGAATATCCATGGAAAAATTTCCCATGACGCCAAGGGGCATGACCGCCCTTCAGACTGAATTGAAGCATCTGAAATCCGTCGAGCGTCCCGCGATCATCGCCGCCATCGCCGAGGCCCGCGAACATGGGGACCTGTCGGAAAATGCGGAATATCATTCCGCGCGCGAAAAGCATTCCTTCATCGAAGGTCGGGTCAAGGAACTGGAGGGTCTGATTTCGCTGGCCGACGTCATAGACCCGGCGAAATTATCGGGCACCGTCAAGTTCGGCGCGACAGTGATGCTTGTCGACGAGGATACCGACGCCGAAAAAACCTATCAGATTGTCGGGGAGCAGGAGGCGGATATCGAAAACGGCCTTCTGAATATCAAGTCGCCGCTGGCACGCGCCTTGATCGGCAAGGAAGAGGGCGACTCGGTCGAGGTCCGGACGCCCGGCGGCACGCGCGGCTACGAAATCACCTCTGTCGTCTTCAAATAGCCGGATGTCGGACGCCCCCCAGATCGGCCCGCAGACTGGCCCGCAGACTGGCGCAGCGCCCCTGACGGCCAGTAAGGCGGTGTCAGCCACAACATCGCGCGGCCCCAACCGTCGCCGGACGCGCGGGGGTCGGCAGAACGCTGGTATTTCGATGATCGAGATCACGGCGCTTGTCCTCAGCCTTGGTTGGCTGGGATTGGTCGGCTGGTATTTTCTGACGCTGGACGACGACCAGGGCCGCCTGATACGCGGCAATCCGTCCGGCTTTATGATAGCTGTTCTGGGCATTTTCCTGCCCGTCGCATTGATCTGGGTCGCCGCTTCCGTCGCGCGTACTGCCCAGACAATGCGCGAGGAAAGCGCGCGCCTGCAGGCCGCGATCGATACCATTCGCCTCAGCCATCTCGACCAGCAGGCGGCCGACGCCGCAACGCTGAAGCGCGATCTTGGCACGCAGATCGAACAGGTTGCGCGCGCGCAAGCCGTTCTTGGGGCCGAAGTCGCGTCGCTGCACCGCCCGAAAGCGCCCGACGCCATTCTGAGCCCGCCCATCCGGCCCCTTCCGCAATTGCTGCTTCAACCGGCGCTGGCACTGGACACCGAACCCGAAGACGAAGCTCTGCCGCCCGACGACTTCATCCGCGCGATGAACTTTCCCGAGAACGAACGCGATGCCGAAGGTTTCCGCGTTCTGCGGTCGGCTCTGAAACATCATCGCACCGCGCAGCTGGTCACCGCCGCGCAGGACCTGCTGACATTGCTGGCGCAGGACGGCATCTACATGGACGATCTGACGGTTCATCGCGCAGACGCGGTGCTGTGGCGCGCCTTTGCCGAGGGCACCCACGGGTCGGATGTCGCGGCCCTGGGCGGCATCCGGGACCGCTCGTCGTTGGCCCTGACGGCAGGGCGGATGAAGGACGATGCCGTCTTTCGCGATGCCGTCCATCATTTCCTGCGAACCTTCGACCGGGTTTTTGCCGATTTTACAAAGATCGCCACAGACGGCGAAATTGTCCGATTCGCAGATACCCGCACGGCGCGGGCGTTCATGCTGTGCGCGCGGGTCGCAGGCACATTTGATTAAGCTCGCGGCGGCCAGGTTCCATACCGAATGGTTCATCCATGCGCAGTCCCTGCGCGAGACACGGGGTATATTTGTCGTGCCGATTGAATAATATCCCAACAATTCCGCATATCGCAGAGGTTCAATGGGACAGCTTGTCGACGGCATATGGCATGATATCGAGTACGATCCGAAACCGGCCGACGGCAAGTTCGTCCGTGCGACCGCGGGGTTCCGCAACTGGATCACACCGGACGGCAGCCCCGGCCCGTCGGGCGAAGGCGGTTTCAAAGCCGAGGCCGGGCGTTATCATCTGTATGTCTCGCTTGCCTGCCCCTGGGCGCACCGCACGCTGATCTTTCGCAAGCTGAAAGGTCTGGAGGACCTGATCCAAGTGTCCGTGGTGCATCCCGTCATGTTGTCCGACGGCTGGACGTTCCAGGCCGACGACCATGGAACAACCGGCGACCGCCTGTTCGGCCTGCCGTTCCTGCGCGACATCTATGTCCGCGCGAAACCCGACGTAACGGGCCGGGTAACGGTGCCGGTCCTGTGGGACACCGCGACGGACACCATCGTGTCCAACGAATCCGCGGATATCGTCCGCATGTTCAATTCGGCGTTCGACGGGCTGACCGGCAACGACCGGGATTTCTATCCTGAAAAGCTGCGCCCCGAGATCGACCGCATCAACGCGCGCGTCTATTCCGACATCAACAACGGGGTCTACAAGGCGGGGTTCGCCACGACCCAGACCGCCTATGACGAGGCGGTCACGACGCTGTTCGGGGCGCTCGACTGGCTGGAGGACCTGTTGGGTCGGCTCCGCTATCTTACAGGGGATCGGCTGACCGAGGCCGACTGGAGGCTGTTTGTAACGCTGGTACGGTTCGATTCGGTCTATCACCTGCACTTCAAATGCAATCGCAGGCGGCTGATCGATTATCCGAACCTTTGGGGTTATGCGCGCGAAATGTTCCAGTATCAGGGCATCGCGGACACCGTGAATATGGCCCACATCGTGCGGCATTATCATTGCAGCCATAGCAGCATCAATCCGCACAGGATCATCCCGATAAATCCGATTCTGGACTGGCAGGCCCCGCACGGGCGGGATGCGACCGGTCATTCATGACCCGACAATCTGGTCAGAGTGTCAGGCGACTTCGCGCCGGGCACCCGCATGGAATGCAATAAGGGCGGTCAGATCCGACGCCTCGATCTGCGCGGGCAGAATGGCCGCCGCGTTGCCGACGTGACAGAACAGCGACCCGTCCGCAGCCAATCCCCCGCCGCCCAGCAGGATTACCCGCGCATCGGGGCGGCGATAGTCGCAGAAGTCGGCGACCGCCAGAGGGCTGCCATCTGCAAGACCCAGGTGAATCAGGACGACCGCCGGGGCCGCTTCGCAAAGCCAGAGCGCGGCTTCATCCTGGCTGTGGGCCGCAAACAGACGCATTCCTTCTTCGCGCAATGCCTGTCTTGCCCGCAGAAACGCGCGATGACTGCGAAAACATGGGCCAACGGCCAAAATCATCCTTCCGGGTCTGAACATGACGTCACCTTTCGCGGTCTGGCCGCACAGGAACCCCTTCCCTTGCGTAATCTTGCGCCCGATTTCTTAACGGGAGGTTAATTCGTGTGACCCGGTCTGACCCTCGGCGAACCTACGCCGACCCCTCTCCGATTGCCCCAAAGCCATGACCGGGCTATCGGTGGCAAGCCGCAAGAAGCCACACCAACCGGAGCTTTCATGACCACTACGATCACCATCTGCGACACCTGCAAGCGCGACGACTGGAATGCCACATCAGGTGCGACCGACGGCGAGGTACTGGCCAGCCTGATCGAAGCCGCCGCGGCAAACGTGGACAATGTGTCCACGCGGCGCCATTCCTGCCTGATGGGATGTTCCGGGGCCTGCAACATCACGCTGCAATCGACCGGCAAGATGGCCTATACCCTCGGCCGGTTCGACCCTACAAACGAGGCGGCGCAGGGCATCGTGGACTATGCAGCGATGCATGCAGCGACGGATACGGGCGTAGTGCCGTTCCGCGAATGGCCAATAGCGATCAAGGGGCATTTCGTGACGCGCCATCCGCCCCTGACAGAGTAATCTGACATGCCGGGCGGGCAGCCCCTGCGGGATCATGGTGGTGGCCTTGACGCCGCGTGTGCCCGCTGGGGCGGGGCGCGGGAAACATGGCTCGACCTGTCGACCGGGATTAACCCGGTGGCCTATCCAATTCCCGACTTGCCAGCCCACGCATGGACCACCTTGCCGGATCGCGATGCACAGGAGGCGCTGACCGCTGCTGCCCGCGACTTCTGGGCCGTGCCGGACACAGCCGACATCCTTGCCGCGTCAGGCGCGTCCGCCCTGATCGCGCGACTACCGCTGATTGCGCCTGCAGGGCCCGTCGATATTCCCGCCCCGACCTATAACGAGCATGCCGCCGCCTTTCGGATCTCCGGCCGGAAGATCGACCCGGATGGAACGACGCGCGTGTTGGTGCATCCGAACAACCCGGACGGACGGCTCTGGTCGTCCGACGAATTCAGCGACGGACTGACCATTATCGACGAAAGCTTTTGCGACGTCTGCCCCGAGGCATCGCATGTCCAGACAGCCACCGACCCGAACCGCGTTATCCTGAAAAGTTTCGGCAAGTTCTGGGGACTGGCCGGCCTGCGTCTGGGCTTCGCCATCGGTCATCCTGACAGGCTGTCTCCGCTGCGCGATGCCCTTGGTCCATGGCCCGTCTCCGGCCCCGCGCTGGCCATTGGGGCCGCAGCCCTCAGCGATACCGAATGGGCTGCAACGACCCGAACCCTTCTGCATGCCGATGCCATACGACTGGACGCCTTGATGGCGCGACACGGAACACTTGTCGGAGGCACCGACCTGTTCCGGCTATATGACGTAGGCGACTGCAAGAAGATGCAGGACCATCTTGCGCAGAACAACATCTGGAGCCGGGTTTTTCCCTACTCTGATAAGTGGTTACGCCTTGGCCTGCCGCACCCGAACGCGTGGAATCAACTGGAAAAGGCACTTGCGTGATCCTGCCCGTCGCCATGATCCTCGATGCTATTTTCGGGGAACCGGAATGGCTCTGGACGCGTGTCAAACATCCTACAATCGTGATGGGCGTTGCCGTCGATACACTGGACGACCGGCTGAACAGGGGTGGGATGCGCCGCTCAAAGGGAATTCTCGCCATCGCCTTGCTGGTGGTTGCCGCCTTTTTGCTTGGCTGGATCATTGCGTGGGTGCCCGACTTCGGACTGCTGGAAATAATCGTCGTCGCCGTTCTGCTGGCACAAAAGAGCCTGGTCGAGCATGTCCGTGCCGTCGCCACCGCCCTGCGCGAAAGCCCCGAGGCCGGGCGTGTCGCCGTCGCCAGGATCGTCGGCCGCGACACATCGGACATGGACAAAGATCAGATTGCCCGCGCCGCCATCGAAAGTGCAGCCGAGAACCTGTCCGACGGCATCGTGGCCCCCGCGTTCTGGTTCGTTGTCGGCGGCTTGCCCGGCATCCTGATCTACAAAGTCGTCAACACCGCCGACAGTATGATCGGCTACCGAACCCCTCGGCACGAAGACTTCGGCTGGGCCGCCGCCCGGCTCGACGATGTAATGAACTGGGTGCCCGCGCGCCTGACGGCCCTGCTCATTCTCGCATCCAATTTCGCCCTCCGCCACTGGCACCGTGTGCCCAACGACGCGCGGCAGCACCGCTCCCCGAATGCGGGCTGGCCCGAAGCGGCGATTGCCCCCCTGCTGGGCCTCGCCCTGGCCGGGCCGCGCAGCTACGGCTGCCGGATGCAGGATTTTCCCTGGGTCAACCCGACGGGACGCAAACAGGCTGACGAAGACGATATCGACGCCGCCATTGCCGTTCTGTGGCGGACATGGTTCGGTGCCCTGCTGCTGGTTGTGGTGATCGGGCTTTTCAAGGTCGCGCTCAGGTTTGCGACGATGACATTGACCGGGACAGGACTGCCATGACCGACATCGCCCCCGCCGACAGCCATATCGGGGCTGCCGCCTGGAAAGAGTCCTACCGGCCCATGCCCGTCTCGTCCGACCCCCTCGTCGTCTTCGCGGCCCCTCTCATGTCACGCGCCTTCGCCGACGACTGGGGCACGGTCAGCCGGGCCGTCGCCCGCGCCGTGGCTTCGCTGCGCGCGCAGACAGACCCGAACTGGCGACTGCTCATTTGTTCGCAGGACCGCCCCGAGGGCATCGACTTCGACGACCGTGTCCGGTTCCTGCCCTTCGAGCTGCCAGTGGAAGGCTTCGACAAGAAGCCCAAGGTCGAATACCTCTGCCATGCCCTGCCAGACCATATGCACGGGGACGGCTATCTCTTTGCGTTTGACGCGGACGATGTGATCCACCCCGATCTCGTCGGGTGGATGCGGCGCGATCACAATGGACGCGGCTACTGGCTGCGCGACGGTTACATGATCAACGCGCAGACCGGCGACGTCGGCATCCTTACATCCCGCCGCCCGTGGGCGCCGCTGCGCCGCCCGTTTATCGCACAATGCGGCTCCAGTGCAGCCATCTACGTCGATTTCCGTACCGACCGCGGGTTCGAGCACGTCGCCTGCCACTTCTATCGGCCTGGGCACCGCGACTTCCGCAAAAGTGCCGCGGCACTGGGCCTGCCGCTGGCGCGGGTGCCGTTCCCGGCGGCATTCTATGTGATGAACACAGGCGAGAACCATCGACAGAAAATCGGCAAACTCGACCGCAAGCTGGTGCAACTGAACCGTGCACGACTGAAGCCTGCGGACGCGCAGGCCGTGCGCGCCGATTTCGGATGGGACGCGCTGGTCTGAACCTTCAGCCGAGCCGCACATCCACCGTCTGCGTCAGCATGTCGGCCTGCCCGAAGCTCGTCAGGAAGGATACATCCGCCGCATCCCGACCGACTCCGATCACCACCATCTCGCTGGCCCGCGCCATGCCCGTCGCATCGACCAGATGCCATGCGCCCTCAAGCCAGATTTCGGCCACGGCGTGGAAATCGGGCGGGTCGACATCGGGCGCATAGACCGACGCGATGCGGGCCGGTATTCCTGCCGCCCGCGACAGCGCGATCAGCACGTGGGCATAATCGCGGCAGACCCCCTGACGTTTGACGAAACTTTCGCGTGCCGTTGTGGCTGCCGTGCTGGACCCCGGCACATAGGTGAACGATTCCATGATCCAGTCGCGCATCGCGATGATCAGCGGCCCGCCTGAAATCTCCCCGAACTCGGCCATGACGAAAGCGTTGAATTCGTCGGATGGGCAATACCGCGACGGCATCAGGAAGGATGTCGCCTCGGACGTCATGGTTCGTGGCGCACTGGCGACCAGATCGTCGAGCATCGGATCGGGCCGGTTGACCGAGACCCGCGCCCTGTAGGTCACATCCAACCGTCCTTTGGCCCGCATCCATGCGCGGGTACCCAGGGCCGCCTCACCGCCGATGCGCACGAAGTCATCGACCGGCGTGGTCAACAGCGCATCCTCCTCGACCAGTTGCCCGGCCATGCGGGCAACCTCGACCTGCAACAACAGATCCGTCGCCTCCGGGAAGTCATACGACAGGGCAGCTTCGATATTGACGATCATGGGAGTTCCTAACGCGGTCCGACTCAGGCCAATCCGCAGGACCGCCGTTCGTTCCATGCCATCGCGGATCAGCGGTGTTTCCGCAACGGCATTCGCCGCGGATCAGGCGCGCGTTCAGGCGACCAGGGCCTCGGCCTTCTTGAGGTCGACCGACACCAGCTGGCTGACGCCCTGTTCGACCATCGTCACGCCGAACAGGCGGTCCATCCGCGCCATGGTGACGGCGTGGTGCGTGATGATCAGGAAACGCGTATTGGTACGGCGCGTCATCTCGTCCAGCATATCGCAGAACCGGGTGACGTTAGCGTCATCCAGCGGCGCATCCACCTCGTCCAGAACACAGATCGGCGCGGGGTTCGCCAGGAACACCGCGAAAATCAGCGCCAGTGCCGTCAATGTCTGCTCGCCCCCTGACAACAGGCTCAGCGTCGAGAGCTTCTTGCCCGGCGGCTGGCACATGATCTCCAGCCCGGCTTCCAGCGGATCGTCGGATTCGACCAGTTCCAGCTTGGCCTCACCGCCCTGAAACAGGTGCCGGAACAGGGTCGAGAAATTCGCATTCACCGTTTCGAAGGCATCCAGCAAACGCTGGCGCCCCTCCTTGTTCAGGGACGCGATGCCCGCCCGCAATTCGCTCACGGCCTGTTCCAGGTCAGCTTTCTCCGCAACCAGCAGGTCATGTTCGCCCTGAACCTCCGACGCGTCCTCTTCGGCCCGCAGGTTCACCGCCCCCAGTGCATCGCGCTGCCGTTTCAACGCGTTCACCTGCGTCTCGATCCCCTCGACCGGCGGCAGGGCGTCCGGGTTCACATCCAATACGGTCAGCAACTCCGCTGGTGTGCAGTCCAACGTCTCCGCGATACGCTCCTCGGCATAGGCGAGGGTTTCCTGTGCCGCATCCATTCGCGCCTCGGCCCGGGCCCGTGCCTCCCGCGCTTCGCCTGCCAGCCGCTCGGCATTCCGCAGAGATTGGAGCGCGTTGCGCAGCGTCGTCTCGCCCGTCGCCAATGCATCCGACGCCTGCGCGCGCCGCCCCTCGGCCCGTGCAATTTCAGCGGACAGATCGTCGCGCTGCCGTGCCAGATCATCGGGCATCACCAGCGCCGTAGCCAGCTCCGCCTCCGAGGCCCTGCGCCGCCCGGTCAGCTCGGCCAGCCGCTTGTCAGCGCTGTCCAGACGCAATTGCCAGGATGCTGTATCCTTCTCGATCTGCGCCAACCGCCGTGCCCGCACCTCGCTCTCGCGCGTCAATTCATCGGCCTGCGCGCGGCGGGCCATCATTGCGATGCGCGCGGCCTCGACTGTGGTGCGGATCGTCTCCAGGGCTGCGCGGGCCTCGTCCAGCGGGGCCAGATCGCGCCGTGCACTTGCCGCCTCACGCTGCGCTTCACGGGCTTCCAGCATCTCGGATTCGAAGCGCGCGACTGCCATCTGCGCCGTCTCCAACCGAGACGCAGCCATCCCGCGCGCACCTTCCGCCTGCGCCAGACGACGGCCCGCATCGGTCAGCGCACGATCGGCATCGCGGCGTGTATCGCGGGCCTGCGCCTCGGCCTCCTTGCGACGGATCAGTGTCAGGGCCAGCGCATCATGCGCGGCGCGCGTTCCATCGGCGCGCGCCTCGGCCTCCTCCAGATCCTGTCGCAGGGACGCCAGCCGGTTCACCTGTTGCAGACGCAGGGCCGCCGACGACGGCGCGGCATCGGCCGAGGCACGATACCCGTCCCAGCGCCACAGGTCGCCATCGGTCGAGACCAGCGTCTGACCCGGTTGCAGACGTGGCTGCATCTGCGCCGCCTCATCGGGCGAGACCAGTCCGATCTGCCCCATCTTCCGTGCCATCACGTCGGGCGATTCAACGAAACGGGCCAGCGGTTCGATCCCGTCCGGCAACCCGGCTACCCGGTCATAGGGCGGCAACATGGCCCAGCCGGCCTCCTCCTCGTCGCCCGCACCGATTTCCGACGCCCGCAGATCGTCGCCATAGGCGGCGCCCAAGGCTGCCTCGAACCCCGGAGTCACCGTCAGCCGGTCCAGCAACGGCTCGCCCTCTCCGGTATCGCGAGTCAGCATCTTGGCAAGTGCCGTTGCCTCCGCACCCAGGGTGCTGGCCACGCCCTCGGCCTCCGCCCGCTCGGTGCGGGCATGGCCTTCGGCATCCTGCGCCGCTTCGCGGGCGGTTTCCGCCTCGGTCGTGGCAGCTTCGGCGGCACTCGCGGCATCCTGCGCGCGGCTCTGGTCGGCGGCGGCCTGTTGTGCCTGCGCCGTCGCCTCCTCCACGGTTACACGCGCCGCATCGGCCTGCGCGCGCGCCGCTTCGGCCTCCGACTCCACTCGCGACACGCGTTTGTCGGCATCGTCGGCCATCCGGGTGACCGATTGGTGCCGCGCCGACAGACGCGCCAGATCTTCGGTCAGTGTCGATAACTCCCCCTCGCGCGCAGACAGAACCCGCGCGGCCTCCTCGGCTTCGGACTGTGCCTGGGTCTGCGCCGCCCCCTCGCCGTCCGCAGCGGCAATCAGTTCCGCCTGTTCCGCCACCAGCCGGGCAATCGTCTCACCCGCATCCCGGTTCAGCGTGCTTTCGCGGGCCGCATCCGCGATCAGTTGCGCGATTCGTGCCTCCAGCCCCTCGATCGTCGCCCGCGCCTGCCGTTCCCGTTCGGCCAGGGTGTCGCGCTGCACGGTCAGCCGCTGCAGAACGGCACCCGCCACGGCCTCCTCCTCGCGCAGCGGTGGCATCGCTTCCTCGGCCGCCTGCCGCGCCGTGTCGGACCCGACCGCGACCCGTTCCGCCGTCGCCGCCTCGGTCAGGCGGGTGCGCAGCGTCGCATCCGCCGCTGCCCGCGCTTCTTCGGCCTCGCGCCAGCGGCGATAGAGCAGCAGCCCTTCGGCATGCCGTAACTGCGTGCCGATTTCGCGATACCGCGCCGCCTGCCGCGCCTGCCGGGCCAGCGACGCCAGTTGCGTGGCCAGTTGTTCGACCACATCGTCGACGCGCGTCAGGTTTCCCTCGGTTGCGTTCAGCTTCAACTCCGCCTCATGCCGTCGCTGATAGAGACCGGAAATCCCGGCGGCCTCTTCCAGTATACGCCGCCGTTTCTGCGGCTTGGCGTTGATCAGCTCGGAAATCTGTCCCTGTCGCACCAGCGCCGGGGAATGCGCCCCGGTCGAGGCATCGGCGAACAGCATCTGCACGTCGCGCGCCCGCACATCGCTGCCGTTCAGCTTATAGGCCGACCCGGCATCCCGCGTGATCCGACGCACCACGTCCAGAGCATCGGCGTCGTTGAAGGCGGCGGGCGCGGTCCGGTCCGCGTTGTCCAGTGCCAATGTCACTTCGGCGAAATTGCGCGCGGGACGGGAGGCCGCGCCCGCAAAGATCACATCTTCCATTCCGCCGCCGCGCATGGCGGTCGGGCGGTTTTCGCCCATGACCCAGCGCAGCGCCTCCAGAAGGTTGGATTTGCCGCAGCCGTTCGGACCGACGACGCCGGTCAGCCCGTCGGCAATGACGAGGTCGGTAGGGTCCACGAAAGATTTGAACCCGTTCAGGCGAAGGCGAGAGAACCGCATGCCGGATTTTCCGCCCGGCCCGGCGGGCACGTCAAGGTCTGACCGCAGGATTTGGGCCCTTTAGGCAAGTTCTCCACAACATATGCACTGGGCATCCCATATCTGGGGTCGCATCATGACCCACAAAGGGCGGAATCGCGCTTGACGGGCGCAGGTCGTGCGGCGCATCACCCTATGGCAAGGTTCCCCGATGCACCCAAGTGCCAAGGGGATTGAAATGGGAATGCGGTAAGGGGGATCCAATCAGGAACCCAAAGCCGCAGCCGCCCCCGCGACTGTATGCGGAGAGGGACGGGCCATAGGCCACTGGGGAAACCCGGGAAGGCGGCCCGTACCATCGACCCGTAAGCCAGGAGACCAGCCCTGCACCATGAAACCGTGATCCCGTCGGGTGTGACGGGAAGAAGGAGATATATTATGACGCCCCAGACCCTGACCACATCGGCCCTTCCGCAGGTCCGCGATGCCGCAGGCCTGACCTTCGCCGCACTGCTGGGCCTGGGCCTTTTGTTCGTGGCAAGCTTCAGCCAGGCTGCGGTGATGCACGACGTGGCCCACGATCAGCGCCACGCGCTGGCCTTTCCCTGCCACTGATCTGATCCGAATATGACCAGACATGTGCTGACCGGCGGATTGATCGCCGGGCTGATCGCAGGGCTGTTTGCCGTTCTGCTTCAGCTGACATTCGTCGTTCCCCTTCTGCTGGAAGGGGAGCTCTACGAGACCGGTGCCCGTGTGCATTTCGGGACCGGCGACCCGAACTCCATCGCCGGATCGCCCGGCATCATCGCTGAGGACGTCGCGCGCCATGCGGGCACCTTGGCGATAAACCTCGTGTCATGGATCGGCTTTGCCATCCTGCTCATGGTGGGGTTCGCGCTTGCGTCCCGTTCCGGTCACCGGATCGACGCCCGCAAGGGGGCGGTCTGGGGCATGGCGGGCTTCGTGGCGGTCACACTGGCCCCGGCCATGGGACTTGCGCCGGAACTGCCCGGCACGATCGCCGCCGATCTGCAGGCGCGGCAAATCTGGTGGGCCGCCACTGTCGTGCTGACCGCCGGTGGTCTGGCGGCCTTGGCTTTCGGACGCGGCCCGCTTGCCATTTTCGCAGGGGCTGTCGCCATCGCACTGCCCCATATCGTCGGCGCACCGACGCTGGATACCTATCTGGGCGTCAGCCCGCCCGAATTGTCAGCGCAGTTCGCGGCCCGCGTGCTGGCAGTCTCGGCGGCGATCTGGGCTGTGTTGGGGGCGGCTGCGGGGTGGCTTTGGATACGGTCACCAGCGGCATGAAGCCGAAGGTCTAGGCCGGGATGCAGCCGCGCAGCATTGTGCGAAGTCGACCGCAAGCCCGTGCATCCGTCACGACACCACCGGGCGCAGCCCGCCACAGCCTGACAAAGGCGGCGATCTCGGCGGCCTGATCCTGCGGATCGGCCTGGGCAAAAAGATAGGCGGCGCGTCCCGGCGCGCGAAACGCCAACGACACGGGGTGGCCACAGGCGTTCAGACACGCGGCCACCTCGACCACAGCATCCGGCACCGCTTCGCGCAGTGTCGCCACCATTCCTGCCGTCCGATCCGGACGGCATCCGCCACAGACGACGATCTTTTCCATATCTGTCACATTCTTCACTTCCGCTGCCACGAGGCCCTGCCATGCAAACCAAAATCCCAGCCACCATCGTCACAGGCTTCCTGGGCGCGGGCAAGACAACCCTGATCCGTCATCTGCTGGAAAACGCCGGCGGACGGCGCATCGCGCTCATCATCAACGAATTCGGCGATCTGGGCGTCGATGGCGACATCCTCAAGGGCTGCGGCATCGAAAACTGCACCGATGACGACGTGGTGGAACTCTCGAACGGCTGCATCTGCTGCACCGTTGCTGACGACTTCATCCCGACGATGGAGGCGCTACTGAACCGCGAGACGCCGCCCGATCACATCGTGATCGAAACCTCCGGCCTCGCCCTGCCGCAGCCGCTCGTGCGCGCCTTCCACTGGCCCGGCCTCAAGACCCGCGTGACCGTTGACGGCGTGGTGACGGTACTTGATGGACCCGCTGTGGCCGCCGGAACCTTTGCCGCCGACATCGCCCGTGTCGATGCCCAGCGCGCCGCCGACGACGGCCTGGACCACGAAACGCCGCTGTCCGAGCTCTACGCCGATCAGGTCGCCTGTGCCGACATGATCGTTGTCAACAAATCCGACCTGCTGGGCGACGGCACCGCGCCGCTGGTCGCCCGCCTGAAATCAGAAGCGCGCGAGGGCGTGCAGGTCGTCCCCGCCACCATGGGCGCGCTGCCCGCCGATGTTCTGCTGGGCCGCGGCCAGGGCGCGGAGGACGACATTTCCGCCCGCCACGAAGTGCATCATCACCATCATCATCACGACGATGACAACCCTGATGATCACGGCGATCACCATCACGAACACGGCCATGATGCTTTCGAGTCGTTCATCGTCGACGCCCCCGAAGTCACCGACCCCGCCGCTTTCGCTGTCAAGGTCGCGGATGTCATCCGCGACCACGGCATCCTGCGCCTCAAGGGTTTCGCTTCGGTCACAGACAAGCCGATGCGCCTGACGGTTCAGGCCGTCGGACCCCGCGTCGATCATTATTTCGACCGTCCGCTGGGCGGCGATGCCCGCGGCGCGCGGCTTGTCGTCATCGGTCAGGCCGGGCTGGATCAGGCCGCGATCACGCAAGCCCTTCAGTGATCTTCGGGCCCGCCGATCCCCGTGCATCGGGAACGGCGGGTCTGATACGCGCCGCCATGGCTTTACTGAATCTGGTCCCTTTGGCGATATCAAGCCGCCCTCAGCATGTTCCTCGAGCGTGTCAGGCCAACGCCGCCACCGCGATCCGTCCCGCCAGTCGCGCGTTGTTCAGTACCAGCTCGATGTTCGCGCCAAGTGCCTTCCCCTCGGTCACGAGGTTCAATCGGCCCAAAAGGAACGGTGTCACGTCCTTTCCCGAAACGACCTTGGCATTGGCTGCCACCAAGGCCTCTTCGATCGTCGCACCAATCTCCGCCGCATCTAGCGCGTGTTCCACCGGAATCGGATTGGCCACCAGCATTCCCGTTCCCATCCCCAAAGCCGCATTCGCAGCCCGTGCCGCCGCGATTTGTGCCGGATCGTCGAACCGCTCCCCCGCGATGACGCCGGAATGGGGCGTATAGAACGCCGGAAACTCGTCCGATCCGAAGGTCATGACCGGCACGCGCAGTGTCTCCAACACCTCGATTGTGCGCGGAATGTCCAGGATCGACTTCACACCGGCGCAAACAACCAGCACATCCGTCGCGGCCAGCTCGGTCAGGTCGGCACTGATGTCCATCCCGTCGCCCCGGTGCACTCCCCCGATCCCGCCGGTCGCGAACACCCCGATCCCGGCCAGCGACGCGATCCGCATCGTCGCGCTGACCGTCGTGCCCGCCGTGCGCTCCTTGACGATACAGGCCGCCAAATCACGAGAAGCTGCCTTGACGACGCCGTTGTCGCGGCCCAGCCGCTCGACCTGATCGGCGGTCAAACCCGCACACAGATGTCCGTCGATCACGGCTATGGTGGCCGGAACCGCTCCTTGATCGCGCACGGCCTGTTCAACCTGCAAGGCGACCTCGGCATTGCGCGGCCAGGGCATACCGTGACTGATGATCGTGGATTCCAGCGCCACCACGGGACGGCCCTGCGCCAGGGCAGTCGCAACTTCGTCAGTCATGTGAACGGGGATCGTGCTGTGTGTCTGCGTCATGCGATGCTCCTGCTTTGGCCCCTCTTGCACCCAACCGGCGGCTCCCGCAAACCCCCGCGTGAAGGAGACCGCCATGCATCTGCTCGCCGCCACACCCGGAGCCATCGACGACGGCGAACCGGTGGATCTGGGCCAGACTCCGGCGGACCTCGTGGTGATCACGGCGGCGGACACCGAACTCGCCGCCCTGTCCGAAGCGCGGGCGACGATGACAAAGGCCCCCGGCCTGCGATTGGCCAGTCTGATGCACCTGCGCCACCCGATGTCGGTGGACCTGCATCTGGACGCCTGTGCGACGAAATCGAAACTGGTGGTTGCGCGCATTCTGGGCGGGCGCGGCTACTGGACCTATGGCCTGGAGCAGTACGCCGCCCGCCTGCACGAAGCGGGCGTGCCGTTCGCGGCTCTGCCCGGCGACGACAAACCCGACCCCGACCTGCGCGACCTGTCTACCGTCGCGCCCGACGACTACGACGCCCTGTGGTCCTGTCTGGTTGAGGGCGGACCGCAGAACGCCACCACTTTCCTGACTCACGCCCGTGCGATGATTGACGGAACCGGGCGTCCGGCCCCGGCCCGGCCCCTTCTGCGCGCCGGTCTCTACTGGCCCGGCATATCCGATGCGACCGCCATCACCCTGCGCGACCATTGGACAGAAGACGCTCCTGTCGTGCCGATCGTGTTCTATCGCGCTCTGCTGCAAGGGGCGGGTCTGAACCCGGTCAATCGCCTCGTCAAAGCCCTGCTGCGTGCCGGTCTGAACCCGATGCCGGTGTTCGTCGCCTCGCTGAAGGACCCGGTCAGTCAGGCCACGCTGGAGTCGCTTTTCACCGCGATGGCCCCCGATGCCATCGTCAACCTGACAAGCTTCGCCGTGGGCGATCCCGCTGCGAATCCACTGGCCGCGCCCTTCGCCAACAACGCTCCGGTGTTTCAGGCCGTGCTGTCCGGCGGAACCGAAAGCGCATGGCAGGACGGCCTGACCGGCCTGTCGGCGCGCGATATCGCGATGAATGTCGCCCTGCCCGAACTGGATGGGCGCATTCTGACCCGCGCCATCGGCTTCAAGGGCGAGGCATTCTTCGACGAAGCCACCCAATGCCCCATCGCCACGTGGAAGGCGCAGGGCGACCGCATCACCTTCGTGGCGGACCTCATGGCAAACTGGTGCCACCTGCGCCGCACACCCGCGACTGACCGCAGGGTCGCCCTCGTGCTGGCGAACTACCCCAATCGCGACGGGCGACTGGCCAACGGCGTCGGCCTCGACACGCCTGCCGCAACTGTCCACGTCCTGAACCTTCTGGCGCAAGCAGGCTACGACACCCAGGCCCCCGCCGACAGCGCCACACTCATGGCGCAGATCATGGCGGGCCCGACCAACTGGCTGACCGACCGCGCCGACCGCACAGGCGGCGAACGCCTGTCCCTCACCGACTACCGCAGCTTCTACGACACGCTTCCCCTCGTCGCGCGCCAGCAGATAGAAGATCGCTGGGGACAGCCAGAAGCCGATCCTTTCTTTGCTCCCGACCTATTCCCGCGCGAGGCTCCGACCGACGGCCCGGACGGCACATTTGCCCTGTCCATCCACCGTTTCGGTAAAGTCGTAGTGGCCCTGCAACCGGCGCGGGGTTACAACGTCGATCCGACTGACAGCTACCATTCCCCCGACCTTGTGCCGCCGCACAATTACCTTGCGTTCTACGCCTGGTTGCGCGCCAATTCCGACGCCATTGTCCACATGGGCAAGCATGGCAATCTCGAATGGTTGCCCGGTCGGGCCATTGCCCTGGGCGAGACCGACTGGCCGGAAATCGCACTCGGCCCCCTGCCCCACATCTATCCGTTCATCGTCAACGATCCCGGCGAGGGGACGCAGGCCAAGCGCCGCGCCCAGGCCGTTATCATCGACCACCTGACGCCACCCCTAACGCGCGCCGAAAGTTATGGGCCGATGCGCGACCTCGAAGCGCTGGTGGACGAATATTACGAAGCAGCGGGCGTCGACCCGCGCCGCATCGACCTGCTGCGGCAGGAAATCCTCAGCCTCGCGTCTGTCACCGGCCTCGACACTGACGCGGGCATGACCGGCGACGACGGCGACCTTGCCAAGCTCGACGCCTACCTGTGCGATTTGAAGGAAGCGCAAATCCGGGATGGCCTTCACATCTTCGGCCAATCTCCCGAAGGCCCGCTGGAGCGGGATCTGCTTATCGCACTCGTCCGTTTGCCGCGCGGCCAAGCTCCGGGGGATGCGTCGCTGATCCGGACACTCGCCTGGGATTGCGGCGTCGATATCGATCCGCTCGATTGCGACATGGCCACGCCCTATACCGGGCCGCGCCACAAGTTTCTGCACACCGTCGGAAGCGGCACATGGCGCAGCAACGGCGACACTGTCGAACGGTTGGAGGGCTTGGCGCAGATGGCGGTCCAATGGGATGACCATCCCGCGCATTTCACCAACACCCGCCCCGTCCTCGAGGCGATCCATGCTGACATCCTGCCCCGCCTCCGCGCCTGCGGTCCGGCCGAAGGAACGGGTCTGCTCACTGCCCTTTCGGGGCGGTTTGTCGCCCCCGCACCCTCCGGTGCACCCACACGCGGACGGCCCGATGTCCTGCCAACGGGCCGCAACTTCTATTCCGTGGACAGCCGCGCGGTCCCGACGCCGACAGCCTGGAAACTTGGCTGGAAATCCGCATCGCTGCTGGTCGAACGCCACCTTCAGGATCATGGCGACTGGCCCCGCGCCATGCTGGTAACCGCCTGGGGCACCGCAAACATGCGGACCGGCGGCGACGACGTCGCGCAGGCGCTGGCCCTGATGGGCGTAAAACCGCAATGGGACAGCGCCAACCGCCGCGTCGTCGGTTTCGAAATCATTCCCGCCACCGCATTGGGCCGCCCCCGCGTCGATGTGACTTTGCGCGTATCGGGGTTTTTCCGCGACGCGTTTCCGCAGCAAATGGCCCTGGTCGACAGCGCCGCCCGAGCTGTTCAGGCGCTTGATGAACCGGCAGCGGACAATCCGGCAGCAGAGCGTTTTCGCGCAGGTCAGAGCGCCGCCCGCGTCTACGGCTCCAAACCCGGAGCTTATGGCGCAGGTCTTCAGGCAATGATCGACGAAAAGCTCTGGGCTGACCCCGCCGATCTGGGCCGCGCCTATGTCGAATGGGGCGGCTATGCCTATGGCACCGGCGAAGGCGAGGCAGATCACGATGGCCTGCGTCAGCGTCTCGGACAGGTCGAGGCCGTGGTCCAGAATCAGGACAACCGCGAACACGACCTGCTCGATTCAGACGACTACTACCAGTTCGAAGGCGGGGCGGCGGCGGCGGTCGAGATGCTGCAAGGCACCAAGCGCCCCGTCTACCATAACGACCATTCCCGCCCCGAACGCCCCGTCATCCGCACGCTGGAGGACGAGATCGGCCGCGTGGTCCGTTCAAGGGTGGTGAACCCGAAATGGATCGGGGGCGTCAAACGCCACGGTTACAAGGGCGCGTTCGAGATCGCCGCGACCGTCGATTACCTCTTTGCCTTCGCCGCCACGACCGGAGCCGTCCGCGACCACCACTTCGATCTGGTCGCCGCCGCCATCCTGGAAGACGATGCGACCCGCGATTTCATCGAAGCCAACAACGCCCCGGCCCTGGCTGACATCGCGGATCGCCTGTGCGAGGCCATAGACCGGGGACTCTGGCGTCCGAAATCGAATTCGGCGCGCGGTCTGATCGCGCGATATGGGCGCGGTGACGCCGCATCCTAAAGCGTTTTGCTTTTAACCTGAGGCATATCCAGCAGCCTTGACGGAGTTCCAGCATTCCTGTGGATCGAAGAGGTCGCAGATGTCGCCAGGAGCTTCAAACAGAGCGTTGGAAGTTCTGGCCCCGATCCGTCGCAAGTGGGATTTGAGCTTCGGGAACGCCAGTTTCCGGGATTAAGATCGGGACTGTATGGCGCCAGGAACGAGAGCCAACAACCGTGTCTTTTCAGGGCCGCTGCGCGCGGGCCTTTGTGGGTGGACAGGCTATCGAGGATGGCAACGGTGCCGGGTTCGAGTTCGGGGGCCGATTGTGTTTCGATGTCAGTGTCGAATGCCGGACCGTTCATGACCCCGGCGATGACCCGGGGCGACCCAGAGCACGGTGCAGCGATGACAGTTGCACCTGAACTCTTTCGGTTTCGGACAGCGCTGTGGCCAACTCCTTCAGCGTGATGTCCGGCTCCGCACGCACGATATCCACGACTCCACGAGACAACCGAGGTGAGGAGCCAGCTTGCCGATCCTCCAACGAGATAGGCCCCGGCATGCCGCCGGGGCCTATCGCATTGCCGGAACGTTCCGCCTTATTCGGCGTCTTCGCTCGCCTGCTCTTCACCGGTTTCCTGATTGACCATCTTCATGGCCAAACGGACCTTGCCACGATCGTCGAAGCCCAGCAGCTTGACCCAGACGTCCTGTCCTTCTTTCAGAACATCGGACGGATGGTTCAGGCGGCGGTTCTCGATCTGGCTGACGTGGACAAGGCCGTCCCGCTTGCCGAAGAAGTTCACGAAGGCACCGAAGTCGACAATCTTCACGACCTTGCCCTTGTAGACCTTGCCCTCTTCCGGCTCGGCTACGATCGAGTGGATCATATCGTAGGCCTTCTGGATGGCCTCGCCGTTGGCGGACGCGATCTTGATCGTTCCGTCATCCTGGATATCGACCTTGGCGCCCGACATCTCGACGATCTCGCGGATGACCTTACCACCCGATCCGATGACTTCCCGGATCTTGTCCGTCGGGATCTGCATCGTTTCGATGCGCGGGGCATGGGCCGAAAACTCGGTCCGGCCTGCGGTCAGCGCCTTGGCCATTTCGCCAAGGATGTGGATCCGGCCTGCCTTGGCCTGCTCCAACGCCTTTTCCATGATCGCGGGCGTAATTCCGGCAATCTTGATGTCCATCTGGAGAGAGGTGATGCCCGCTTCGGTGCCCGCGACCTTGAAGTCCATGTCGCCGAGGTGATCCTCGTCGCCAAGAATGTCGGTCAGGACGGCGAACTCACCATCCTCTTCCATCACCAGACCCATGGCCACACCAGCGACAGGCGCTTTCAGCGGAACGCCCGCGTCCATCATCGACAGCGAACCGCCGCAGACTGACGCCATCGAGGAGGAGCCGTTGGATTCCGTGATCTCGGACACAAGACGAATGGTATAGGGGAAGTCCGTCGCCGACGGCAGAACCGCCTGCAGCGCACGCCAAGCCAACTTGCCGTGGCCGATTTCGCGACGCCCCGGAGGGCCGAAGCGACCGACTTCACCAACCGAATAGGGAGGGAAGTTGTAATGCAGCAGGAAGTTGGATTTGAAGTTGCCGTGCAACGCGTCGATGAACTGCTCATCATCGCCGGTGCCCAGCGTGGTCACGACCAAGCCTTGCGTCTCGCCACGGGTAAACAGGGCGGACCCATGCGTCCGCGGCAGCAGACCAACTTCGGATTCGATGGCACGCACGGTGTCGAGGGCGCGCCCGTCGATCCGCTTGCCGTTCTTGACGACATCGCCGCGCAGAACCGCCGATTCCAGCTTCTTCAGCGCGGTACCTAGGTTCGGATCGTCCAGTTGCTCGTCCGTCAGGGTCGCCTTGATGGCATCCTTGGCGGCGGAAACGGCAGACGTCCGCTCCTGCTTGTCGGTGATCGCATAGGCGGCACGCATCTGGTCTTCACCGGCGGCTTTGACCGCAGCGAACAGGTCCGAATAATCGGGAGCCTGGAAATTGAACGGCTCCTTCGCGGCGGATTCCGCCAGATCGATGATCAGGTCCAGAACCGGCTGCATCTGTTCGTGACCGAACTTCACGGCGCCCAGCATCTCGGCTTCCGACATCTCGTAGGCTTCGGATTCGACCATCATCACGGCATCTTTGGTGCCGGCCACCACAAGGTCGAGACGCTGCTCGGGGTTGTTCTTGAGATCCTGCATGTCGTCGACCGACGGGTTCAGGATGTAGTCGCCATCGACGAAACCGACGCGGGCACCGGCGATCGGGCCCATGAAGGGCGCGCCGGAAATCGTCAGTGCGGCGGAGGCGGCGATCATGGCGACGATGTCCGGGTCGTTTTCCAGATCGTGCGACAGCACGGTGCAGATCACGAGGACTTCGTTCTTGAAGCCCGGAACGAACAGCGGGCGCAGCGGACGGTCGATGAGGCGCGACGTCAGCGTCTCTTTCTCGGTCGGGCGGGCTTCACGCTTGAAGAAGCCACCGGGGACCTTGCCCGCGGCATAGTATTTTTCATTGTAGTGAACGGTCAGCGGGAAGAAGTCCTGTCCGGGCTTCTGCGCCTTGGCATAGGTGACGGCGGCCATCACGGACGTCTCGCCGTAGGTGGCGATGACGCTGCCGTCAGCCTGACGCGCGACCTTGCCGGTTTCGAGTGTCAGGGTGTCATGACCCCACTCGATCTCTTTTTTAACGATGTTGAACATTTCGTATCCTGTCTGACGCCCGCTGGCCCCTGCCAGTGCGTCGTTGAATGGCGGCCCCATTGCCGCCGACCCCTGTCATCGTTTCATGCGCCGGGATCGAAGCGTCACGTCTCAGATGGAGGGCGTGTAGCGGAGTTGCGCGCGGTTGGGAAGGCGGTAGAAGACTGCATCTTGTCGCGCAGGGAAACGATATATCCGGCGGACGTTTGCAAGACGCAAAAAGGGCCGCACCCTGACGGCGCGGCCCTTTGGAATTCGATCAGACGCAGGTCAGCGGCGGATGCCAAGACGCTTGATCAGATCCTGATAGCGTTCTTCGCTTTTGCCGCGTGCATAATCCAGCAACTTGCGGCGCTGCGCGACCATCATCAGAAGACCACGACGCGAGTGGTTGTCCTTCTTGTGGGTCTTGAAGTGCTCGGTCAGGGTGGTGATGCGGCTGGTCAGGATCGCGATCTGGACCTCGGGCGAACCGGTGTCGCCTTCCTTGGTCGCGAATTCCTTGATCAGGCGGTTCTTCTCTTCGACGGTAATCGACATCGGGGGCTCCTTGAGGTTTGAGGAATGGCGCAGGCCGGGATGTCGTCCAGCAAGGCCCTTGGAGAAGGGCGCGCATACACGGTATCGCCCGATATGAAAAGCCCAGGGCACAACATCGCGGGCGTTAATCTTTTGATTACGGTCGGGAGGGTAGAACCGGGGGCGCCATGACGGAACGAACCGGGAACCGGGGTGCAGTTTCCACGGCCATGCGCCGTTCACGAGGTGATACGATGTTTCTTCTTGCAGGTCTGGTCGGACTGTTCGTGTCCGGCATGATGGTCGCGATACCGTTCCCTGACGAATCGTCGGAAGCGGACGACGCCACCGATGCCGACGCGGAGGAAACCTCGGAAGAAGCCTCGGGCGGCAGCCTTCTGGATATGCTCGGGGACGGGGAAACCACTTCGCCCGCTGCCACGCTTCAAGATGTCGGAGCCGACACGGACGCCATTTCCGGCCTACCTGCCATACCTATCGGTGAACTCGATGAAATCGTGCCGGATGCCCCGCCCCGCGATCAGATCGCCGGCGATCACCTGACTGACGGGATGGCCGGGTCGTCAGCCGGGCCAATCCACATGGAAGGTGATGCAATGCTTGGCAACGGGTCGGCCGACGACATGACCGGCGGCGGCGGCAACGACCTTATCATAGGGAACGGTGGCGACGATCGAATCGATGGCGGAAGCGGTCGTGACGGGCTGCATGGCGGTGACGGCAATGACGTCCTGTCCGGCGGCAGCGGTTCGGATCAGCTGCACGGCGATGGCGGAGACGACACCCTGCACGGCGATACGGGCGACGATCTTCTGTCGGGCGGTGACGGAGATGACCTGATTGACGGTGGCGACGGCAACGACCGCCTGTTCGGCGGCGAGGGCCGCGATACGCTTGCGGGTGGTGCGGGCGATGACCTGCTGGACGGGTCGGTCCTCGACAGTGACACTGGCCTGGACCGCGACACCGGCGACAGGCTGCTGGGCGGTGAAGGGAACGATACCCTTGCCGGCAGCAACGGCGATACTCTGGTGGGCGGCTCTGGCGAGGATCTCTATTTGTTCCGCGCCGCGTCGGTGGCGCAATTCGGAACAGGCGGGGCGCTGGACGATGCCCCTATGATCGAGGATTTCGATCCGGTGGAAGATGCCATTGAAATAATGTTCGAGGGCGACGGCATCCCGGTTCTCAGGATTGTCCCGAATGGGACTGAAACGCACATCGAGGTGGACGATGTGATCGTCGCACGTTTGGCCGGAACACCTGACCTGAGTCTGGACCACATTCAGTTGGTTCAAATCGGGTGAAACAGGTGAGTAAGATACCACGCACGCTTTCGCCGACCCAGACGATTGAAACAATGGAAGCTCGTCGCATGGATTGTTGCGATATTTGAATAAGAGCCTATTTTAAAACATATTTCTTCACCTTGAGCGCCACATTTTGCCTGTGCCTCCCCTCTTTCGCCACTTATGGTATCTGCCGGGGCATGCAGGGCATGCCTGGTTTTTTCTGGGGGTTTGCCATGACGGGTCTGCTAGCACTTGCCGGGCTTCTGTTGATCGGAAGCATTTTTACACTGTCCGACGATGACGAGTCCGATCCGTCCTCAGACAGCAGCGGTGACGGTAACAATAACGCCGACGATGGCGATGTTCTGATCGGAACGAACGGCAATGATATCCTTGTCGGCGCGGCGGGAAATGATTCGATCACTGGAGGCGACGGCAATGACGACCTTTCGGGATTCGGCGGCGACGACCTGATTACGGGCGACAATGGCGACGACACGATCCGAGGCGGCACTGACGCGGATGCGGTATTCGGTCTGGACGGCAGCGATCTCATGTATGGCGGCGACGGCGACGACTCGCTTGAAGGCGGTGCAGGCTCCGACGCGCTTCGCGGGAACGATGGTCTCGACACGCTGATCGGCGGCGAAGGCGATGACTTTCTGGATGGAGGCGCCGACAACGATTCCCTCAACGGCGGCACGGGCGACGACGACCTGCACGGCAAAGGCGGCAATGACATCCTTCTGGGCGATGCAGGCAATGACAGCCTTGCAGGCGGCTTCGGAAGCGATCTGCTGGCGGGTGAGAGCGGCGCGGACCGTCTCGACGGTGAAGGCGGTAACGACATCCTTCTGGGTGGCGATGACGACGACATTCTGAACGGCGGACGCGGCAACGACCTGTTGATCGGGGGATCCGGCGAAGACACTTTGCTGGGCGGCATCGGGGACGACATCCTTGACGGGACGTTCTCGGACGGTGATCGGTTCGGTCCACTGGATCAGGACGATCCCGACAGCCTTGACGGTGGGTCGGGGGACGATCTGATTGTGGTGGGCGCGGGTGACACCGCGAGTGGCGGGCCGGGTGCGGATACTTTCGGCATCGGGACGTATATCGGGGCAGGCACTCCCGCTGTCATCACCGATTTCGATGCGACCAGCGACGGCATCGAGGTCTTCTACGATGTCGACGCGGGTCCCGCGCCGGTCGTGACCGTCACCGATTTTGCCGATGGCACCGGCGCATTGATCTTGCTCGACGGTATCGAAGTAGCGCGGGTGACCGGGGCACAGGGACTGGACCCCGATGTTATTATCCTGTCCGAAGCCGATCTGAACGTAGATCCGGTCGTCGTGGCGGCACAGGCATCTGCCACACCGATGACATCCAACGTCGCCGCCTGAATGAAGCAGGTCTCCGGTTCGACGCTGCGCGTCTTGGGACGCGCGGCCATTCCGGGCCGGATGACCTAATCGAAAAAGGCGTCCAGGGCGGCCGCGACCTTCTGCGGTGTCTCTTCCATCGCGAAATGGCCTGATGGGACGGGGCTGTCGATGACCCGATCTGCCCAGTCGCGCCAGATCGCCGCCGGGTCGCCCGTCGACGCCGGAAAGCCGTGTTGCGCCCAGAGAAACAGCATCGGTGCCGCGATCTTGCGGCCCGCCGCACGATCAGCGGCATCTATGCCACGATCGGTGTGAAACCCCGCGCGGTAGTCCGCGCACATGGCTGTCAGACGCTCAGGGTCGGCAGCCTGCGCCCGGTAACTTGTCATGGCTTCGGCCTCGAACGGGGCGAGCGATCGGGTCAGCGTCCAGGCGGACAGGGTCCAATCGAGCCAGAACGCCGGATCGGCGCCAATCAGGCGTTCGGGAAACGGTGCAGGCTGCGCCAGCATGTTCCAGTGATACGCCTTCTGGGCAAGATCGGCGGACCAAGCGTCCCAGAAGGCGACGGTGGGAATGACTTCGAGGATGGCAAGCCGGTTCAGGCGGTCAGGATGATCGAGGGCGAAGCGATAGGCAACGCGCGCGCCCCGGTCGTGGCCTGCCACGTCGGCACGATCAAGACCCAGGGCATCCAGTACGGCGACCAGATCGCGGGCCATCCGTCGCTTGGAATAAACGGTATGATCTGCATCGTCGGCGGGGGCGTCGCTGTCGCCGTAGCCCCGAAGATCGGGCAGAATGCACCGCCGCGTCGCAGCCAGCACTGGCACCACCGGCAACCAGCACCGATGGTTCTGCGGAAAACCATGCAGCAGGACGAGCGGCGGACCGGACCCGATTTCGCGCACGGCGATCCGGGTGCCGTCGTCGGCCAGAATATCGTGACGCTTCATCTGCAAGTCATCTCTCCGGTCGGCATCCAGGGGGCGGGCTGAACGGCGTAGCCGATATAGAGGGGATGCTTCGGATGCCCTGCCTTCGACAGGCCCAGCGTTGTCAGGGGTCGAGCTGTCGCGCGCAGCAGGGTTTCGACCGCGGCGCCCCGGTCCAGATGTGCGCCGTGCGTGCCCCAGGCGCAGACCGTCACGTCGGCCCAGAGCGCGGCGTCGCGGATGGCATCATCGTTGGCAGCCCCCCCCACCGGGTCTGCCTGTGCGCGCATGTCGCGGGGGTCGGTGGCGCGATAGGCGAAGATGTTCGTCACCCTGAACGCGCCGTAGCCCAGGGCGCGCGCCCGGCGCTCACAGCGTTCGACGGTCGGATCGTTCGACAGTTCGGTCGCGGTCGAGGGGTTCAGCATGACGAATGCGATCCGCCCGCCGGATGCGTCCCAGGTGCGGATCAGATCGTAGCGATAGCGCTCGTCATCGGAATAGGTCGCGGTGGAGGGCGCATCGCCCTTGATGTGCGTTCGGGTAATCATGTCCGGTGGATGCCAGCCCCGGAGCGGCCCTGGCAAGGGGGCATCATGCGGCCCGTGACGCAGGGCCATGCCCGACGCGATGATTCAGGTCTGAAATACCCTGGACGGATGGATCGTCCCGGCACGATAGGTGCCCACAGCGACCGCCTGCCCCAGATGCGATGCCCAGCAAGTCTCGCCATATTCCGCGCCCTGCAAGACATCGCCTGGATTGCCGTGGCGCAGTCGGGTGGCGGCACCCTCGGACACCGGCAACTCGGTCATCCCGTGCAGGGCAAGTTCCAAGGGGTGCAGGCGCGCGTGCAACTCCGGCGTGCGGGCCAGCGTTTCGACGTCTGAAAGCGACACGGCATCCTCGGCTGTGAACGGCCCGGACCATGTGCGGCGCAACCATGCGACATGGCCAAGACACCCAAGGGCGCGGCCCAGATCACGGGCGATGGCGCGCACATAGCCACCCTTGCCGCATACCATTTCCAGTTCCGCACCATCCGCATCCTGCGCGATCACGTCGAGCCGGTCGACGAAAAGCTCCCGCGCGGCAAGATCCATTTCGATGCCTTCACGGGCAAGATCGTAGGCGCGTTCGCCGTCGACCTTCACGGCAGAGACCTGCGGCGGCACCTGCATGATCGGGCCGCGAAAGGCGTCCAGCGCGGCTTCAAGAGCGGCGGCATCATGGCGGCAGTCTGACGTCTGCATGACACTGCCAGACGCATCGTCCGTCGTCGTCTCGGCCCCCCATGTGACGCGGAAGCGATAGCATTTCAACGCATCGGTCACAAAGGGCACCGTCTTGGTCGCCTCCCCCAGCGCCACCGCCAGCACACCAGTGGCGTCGGGGTCAAGCGTTCCGGCATGGCCCGCCTTCTGCGCGTCCAACGCCCAGCGGACCTTGCCCACCACCTGCGTCGACGTGACACCCGCAGGTTTGTCGACGATCAGCCAGCCGTGGACCGGGTTGCCCTTTTTGCGGCGTCCCACCTCAGCGCTCCGTCACAACGACGATGGGGCCCATCTGTCGGCCCGGATCGGACCGCTCGAGCGCTGGCGCATACAGGCGCGAGACCGATCCATCCAAAAACAGGGCATTCCGCACACCCAGCACATCCCGATACAAGGTCGCCATCTGGTAAAATGTTACCGGCTGATCCGAGATGACGAAATAGGCGATCTTGCCGTCAGGGGTCGCGCCGACGCCGTTGCGGATTTTCGATGACGGGCTGTCGGGCAGAAACCGGGGGTGCAGCGCACCGTCGATCACCAGCATCGGACCGGATTGCGTGGCTTGACGGCAGGCCGGGGGATCGGCGGCGAAAGCACGGGATTCGATCACATCGGCCCGCCCGTCGCGGACACAGAGCACACCGTTGGGCAGCAGTCCGAAATTGCCGGGGCCGGCGCGCGTCACAATGGGCCTGATCGTCATGCCGTCTTCGATATACAGGCCCACCGGGCGGCGATCGGCGTGGTACATGCCCGCGTTCATTGCAAATATGACCGACGCGTCAGTGGCCTGTTCCAGCGCCACGAAGCTGCCCAATGGCATGCCGTCTGACCCGTTCAGACGCAGCGCGATGTTCTGCGTGGTCAGGTCAGCGGTGCAGACGGTAAAGCTGCGGTCCCGGTGCGTGACCTGTTCGCAGGCCTGCGCCGCCGTCGCGGCAAACAGCATCCCTGCCAGCAAACCTGCGGCACGGACCATTCCGTATCTCATTCCTCGTCGTCCGTATCGTCACGCGGCGCGGCCACATCCCGCTGGACCTTTTCATCGGCGAACAAGGCGCGGGTGGCGTCCATCCTGTCAAACGTCTCATCGATGCGAAATCGCAGATCGGGCGAATGGCGCAGGGTCATGTCCTTGCCGACCGCATGGCGCAGCGCGCCCTTGCAGCGTTTGAGCGCGGCAATCGCCTCGTCCTTCTTTTCGCCACCCAGCGGCAGCACCCAGGCAGTCGCGATCTTCAGGTCGCCGCTGACCGTCACCTCGTTCACGCTGATCATCAGGCTGTTGAGTTCCTCGTCATGGATCTCGCCGCGCAAAAGAATTTCCGACATTTTCCGGCGGATCAGTTCGCCGACGCGCAACTGGCGCTGCGACGGTCCACGAGGTTGGTCGGTGCGGGATCTTGCCATGGCGGATACCTCCTGAATTGGTGGCAGATATTTGCGGAGGGAGCCATGTGCAAGCGTTGCATGGCGCGCCCGGTTCCCGCAGACAGGTCCGCGAACAGGCAGGAGGTCGCGATGGACGCGCCGGGCATAGTGGTAATGGGCGGTTCTGGCCGCATGGGTCGGATGCTGTGCGATCTGATTCTGGCATCGGACGACATGCGCCTGGCGGGCGTGACCGAGGCACCGGGCCACGCCTGGGCCGGACAGGATCTGGGGACCGCGACAGGCGGGGCACCGAACGGGGTGCCGGTCACGGATGACCCGATTTCGGTCGTAGCACGAGCGCAGGCTGTGATCGATTTCACGACACCCGCGGCCACTGTCGCCATGGCGGACCTGTGCGCGCAGGTCGGGACTGTCCATGTCATCGGCACGACCGGGCTGTCGGCGGATGACATTGCCGCGCTGGATCGCGCCGCACAGACCGCGACCATTATTCGCGCGGGGAATATGTCACTGGGCGTGAACCTGCTGACGCAACTGGTGCGGCAGGTCGCGGCGTCGCTGGATGACTACTACGACATCGAAGTGATCGAAGCGCACCATCGCCACAAGGTCGATGCGCCATCCGGCACGGCCCTGATGCTGGGCGAAGCGGCGGCAGAAGGTCGAGGTGTGTCGTTGGACGACGTGTCCGACCGGGGCCGCGATGGCATCACCGGGGCTCGCGAACGCGGGGCCATCGGCTTCCACGCAATCCGCGGCGGCGATATCGTGGGCGAACACGACGTCGTCTTCGCCGCCGACGGGGAACGGATCGTCCTGCGCCACGTCGCCTCGGACCGGTCGGTGTTCGCGCGCGGGGCGCTGAAGGCAGCGCTCTGGGGTCAGGGCAAACCACCGGGGTCGTATGACATTCTGGATGTTCTGGGTATGCGTTGACGAAATCGCGCTATGTCCTTCGGCACATCCATGCCCGAGGTTTCCATGCGCGTCCTTATGATCCTCATCCTCGTCCTGCCGCTGCCTGCTGCCGCGTTCGAAGCGGTGACAAGCCGCGATGATTTCGTCGCGCCGGTGGTCGGCAAACGTCTGACCGGCGATGGCGTCGGCCTGCGGGTTACCCCCGACGGCGCGATCACAGGGCGCGGATTCGGGTTCATCAAGGTCGCAGGGACATGGCTATGGCGGAACGGACTGTTCTGCCGGACACTGACGTCCGCGATCCGCGACTTTCCCCTGAACTGTCAGACGGTCGCAGTACAGGGCGACGTCATCCGGTTTCGGGCCGACCGGGGAACCGGTGACACGGCCGATCTGCGGTTGCGTTAAAAATCGATGGCGAGGCCTTTCAGCTCCCAGTCGCCGTAACGCACCGGCTCCGGCCCAATGCGTCCCCCCAGTTCCGGCGGCAGCTTCAGATCGCCGTCACGACGGGCCTCGGCCTCATCCAGCGCTCTGCGGGCCACATCGGGCAGCGCGGCACGGCGCGCGGCTTCGGCCTCTGCCGACAGGGGTGTCAGGTCGATACCCCTGTCACGCGGCGTCGTCGGGCAGGCGGGCGCATCGGGCGCGGCCTGCGGCAGGTCATCGGGATCGACGGACATCCGCGGTGGTTCAGCGCGCTGTTCTGAACGCTGCGATTCGGGGCTGGTGCTGTTCGCGGCCATCGGACGCTCCTTGCCGGGGGTACCAATTGGATATACGTCGCGGGTCTTCCCGTGCAAGGACCCCCGCCCCATGAAGGACATGCCCGAAAGCCTCGCCGCGCGCACCGGCGCGATCCGCCTGCTGGCACATGTCCTGCGCGAAGGCCGGATGCTGGGCGACGGGGCCTCGGGGCTGGACGGTCCGGCGGCGGCCCGCGCGCTGCGGCTGGCCGGGCTGGTGCTGCGCCACATGGGCCGGGCCGACGCGCTTCTGAAAGACAAGATGGCGCGGCAACCCGCCGCCAAGATCCGCGATATTCTGCGGCTGGCTCTGGTCGAGATTTTCGAGGACGGAGCCGCACCGCATGGCGTGGTCAATGACGCCGTTGCCATGGCGCGGATGTCGCCGCGCACCTACAAGCAGGCAGGTCTGGTCAATGCCGTGTTGCGTAGCCTGTCCGAAGACCGCAGCGCGTGGGACGCCCTGCCCGCCCCGGCTCTGCCCGCCTGGCTGCGCAAACCGCTGGCCAAGGCGTGGTCCCGCCCCCGGCTGGAGGCGATCGAGGCAGCGCATCTGACTGGCGCGCCGCTGGACCTGACGCCCAGGGGCGACATCCCCGAAGACCGTCAGATCGAAGGCGCCGTGACCCTTTCGACCGGATCGTTGCGGCTGTCAGGCGGGCAGGTGTCCACTCTGCCGGGCTTTGCCGAGGGCGACTGGTGGGTGCAGGACGCCGCCGCCGCCATGCCCGCCCGCCTGTTGGGCGATGTCGCGGGACTGCGGGTGCTGGACCTGTGTGCCGCACCGGGCGGCAAGACGATGCAGCTGGCCGCGGCGGGCGCGCAGGTGACGGCGCTGGACATCTCGGGCAAGCGGCTCCGGCGGGTTCATGCCAACCTGACCCGCACCGGCCTGAGCGCCGAAGTGGTCGAGGCCGACGCCTTCGCATGGCAACCCGACGCGCCTTTCGATGCGGTCCTGCTGGACGCCCCTTGCACGGCCACCGGCACGATCCGCCGCCATCCTGACCTGCCGCATTTGCGCGAATCCCGCGATGTGGAGACCTTGACCCAGCTGCAATATCGACTGCTGGACCGGGCGCTGACCTTCGTGAAACCGGGTGGACGGCTGGTCTTCTGCACCTGTTCGCTGTTGCCGGTCGAAGGCGAACATCAGATTTCCGCAGCTTTGAAACGGCACGATGGTCTGACCGTCGACGCCCTTGACCCCGAAGCATTCGGCCTGCCGCCCGAAGCCGCCTCGGCCCACGGGCTACGCCTTCTGCCCGACCTCTGGCCGCAGTTCGGCGGGATGGACGGGTTTTACATGGCGGTGCTGCGCCGCCCGTCCGGAGATACGCCGTTACCTGCCGCGTGACAGGACGGCCCAACGCGCGTATCTTGCGCGCCAAGGGGCCGGGACAGGCCCGCAACGGGCAGGACCGATGACGGGGCACACGCTGATCGACCGATGGCGCACCGGCTGGCGCGTGGCCATGGCGCGCCCGCCCAAGGGCGCGCGTTCCCTTGTGTGGCAACCCGAACCGCGCGGCACCGGATCGGCGCGGCGCGGCCAGCAGATCCTGTCGGGGCTGTGGCACCTGGCTGGACAGCTGGTCGAGGCACCGGGCACCAGTCCCTGGGATTTGACCGCGCCATCCACTCCGTTCGAAATGCAGCTGCATGGCCAGGGCTGGCTGGACGACGTCATGGCCGCAGGCGGGCGCACGGCACGTCTGGCGGCGCAGGCCTGGGTCGTTGGCTGGGCACGGCGCTTCGGCGGTGGCAGGGGGCCCGGCTGGGACCCGACCCTGACGGGACGGCGGCTGCTGCGCCAGATCAGTCATGCGCCTGCCTTGCTGCGCGGTATGGAAGCGCGGGACCAGACGGTATTTTTCGACATGCTCTATCGGCAGGCGGCATATCTGCGCGCGCATTGGCAGATTGCCCCCGCGGGCCTGCCCCGGATGGAAGCGTTGACCGGGCTTCTCTATGCCGGATTGACCCTGGAAGGGATGGTCGGATTGTCGGCAGCGACGGCACAGGCGCTTGCGCAGGCGGTCCGGGACGATGTGGACGCACAGGGCGGCATCGCGTCCCGCAACCCCGAAGCGCTTCTGGAAGTCGCGATGCTGCTGGGCTGGTCGATCGACGCCTTGCGGGTTCTGGGGGATGTGCCCGCCCCGCTTATGGCGGCGCAGGCCCGGATCGTTCCGACCCTGCGCGCCCTGCGCCATGCCGACGGTGGCCTTGCGCGGTTCCACGGCGGCGGGCGCGGGCGGCCCGGACGACTGGACCGTGTTCTGGTCACCTCGGGCATCAGGTCACGCAACGACAGCGGTCTGGCGATGGGCTTCGTGCCGGTGGGCCATGGGCGTACGTCGCTGATTGCCGATGCCGCAGCCCCGCCCACCGGGGAGGCCAGCGGATCGGCCCATGCCTCGACCCTCGCGTTCGAACTGACCAGCGGCAGTTGCCCGGTGATCGTCAACTGCGGTCCCGGCGGGTCGTTCGGGCCGGACTGGCACCGCGCCGGTCGCGCCACGGCATCGCATTCGACGCTGGAAATCACCGGCTGGTCGTCGTCGCGCGTCGGCCCGCTGATGCCGCAGGGCGGGCGCCAGATCGCGCCGCTGATCCAGACGCCGACGCGCGTCCAATGGCAACGCAGCGCTTCGCGGCGGGCCTCGACCGTGATCCTGTCGCACAACGGCTATGCCGAAAGTCACGGGCTGACGCATCTGCGCCGTCTCGTCCTGTCGACGGACGGGCGCGTTCTGGAGGGCGAAGACAGCCTGCGCGCCATGACCGGGGCCGACAAGGAGGTCTTCGAGGACAAGCTGGCCGAGGTCGACCGTCGCGGTATCCCGTTCAGCCTGCGCTTCCATCTGCACCCGGATACCGAGGCCGAGATCGACATGGGCGGGCGGGCCGTGTCGCTGACCCTGCCGTCGGGCGAGGTCTGGGTATTCCGGCCGGGGCGCGAGATCTCGATGATGCTGGAGGCATCGGTGCATCTGGATCAGGGACGTCTGAAACCGCGCCCGGCGCAACAGGTGGTTTTATCCGACCGGCTGGTGGCCTATGCCGCGACCATCGACTGGACCCTGACTCGCGCGCAAGAGGCGACGGACCTGCCGCCGTCTCCCGCCGAGGAGGTCTGATGACCCAAGGATTGAAATGCCATGACCGCAACCGCCCCGTCTGCCGTGCCACTGAAGCGCGCCCTGATCTCCGTGTCCGACAAATCCGGACTTCTCGACCTCGGGCAGGCTTTGTCCGCCCGCGGGGTGGAGCTTGTGTCGACCGGAGGGTCCGCCAAGGCGCTGCGCGATGCCGGGCTGACAGTACGGGATGTAGCTGAAATGACGGGCTTCCCCGAAATGATGGACGGGCGGGTCAAGACCCTGCATCCGGCGGTCCACGGCGGATTGCTGGCGCTGCGCGACAACCCGGAACATGTGGCTGCGATGGAGGCACATGGCATAGATGCGATCGACCTGCTGGTGGTAAACCTCTATCCGTTCGAGGCAACGGTGGCCTCGGGTGCGGATGACGCCGCCTGCATCGAGAACATCGATATCGGCGGGCCTGCCATGATCCGGGCCGGGGCCAAGAACCAGGCCTTTACCTGCGTCATCACCGACCCCGAGGATTACGCCCCCCTTCTGGCCGAATTCGATGCCAACGACGGCGCGACCACCCTGCCGTTCCGCCAGCGACAGTCGTCCATCGCCTATGGCCGGACCGCCGCCTATGATGCCGCCGTCTCGACCTGGATGGCCCGCTTCGAGCAGACGCCCCGCCGCATCGCCGCAAGTGCCCGTCTGGCCCAGACGTTGCGCTACGGCGAGAATCCGCACCAGAGCGCGTCTTTCTATGTCGATGGATCCGGTCGCCCCGGTGTCGCCACCGCGACGCAGCATCAGGGCAAGGAGCTGTCGTACAACAATATCAACGACACCGATGCCGCTGTTGAACTGGTCTCCGAATTCGACGGGCCCACTGTGGCAATCGTCAAACATGCCAATCCCTGCGGTGTGGCGACGGGTTCGACGCTGGCAGAGGCTTACACCCGTGCCTTCGATTGTGACCGCACGTCGGCGTTCGGAGGCATCGTCGCGCTCAACGGCACGCTGGACGAAGCGACGGCGGCCGCGATTGCCGAGATTTTCACTGAAGTCGTCATCGCTCCCGCCGCGACCGACGCCGCGATCGAGGTGTTCAAGCGCAAGAAGAACCTGCGCCTGCTGACCACCGGCACGCTGCCCGACCCGCGCACCGCGAGCCGGGCGATGAAACAGGTCGCCGGGGGTTGGCTGGTGCAGGACAAGGACGCGGGACATATCGAGCTTGCCGATCTGAAAATCGTGACCAGACTGGCCCCCACAGACAATCAGATGGCCGATCTGTTGTTTGCCTGGAATGTCGCCAAACATGTCAAATCGAACGCGATCATCTATGCTAGGGCGGGGGCGACAGTCGGCATCGGAGCGGGCCAGATGAGCCGCGTCGACAGCAGCCGCATCGCGGCGCGCAAGGCGCTCGACGTGGCCGAGGTGCTGGGCCTGCCGCAATCCGCGGCGGTCGGGTCGGTCGTCGCGTCGGACGCCTTCTTCCCCTTTGCCGACGGTTTGCTGGCCGCAGCCGAGGCGGGCGCGACCGCCGTGATCCAACCGGGCGGCTCGATGCGAGACGACGAGGTGATCGCCGCCGCCGATGAAGCCGGGCTGGCCATGGTGTTCACCGGCATGCGGCACTTTCGTCACTGATGCGCGCGCTGTATCTCTCCGCCCTCGCCGCCCTTGGCATCGACCAGATGTCAAAGGTGATCGTCGTCCATCTGATGGACCTCAAAACAGTGTTGAGCATCCCCGTCGCCCCGCCATACCTGGTTTTCCGCATGGGCTGGAACGAGGGTATCAACTTCGGGCTGCTGTCGGGCGCCGGGGCCCGTTGGCTGCTGATTGCGGTGGCCGTGATCGTGTCGGGGCTGTTGATCCGCTGGGCACGGAACTTCCGGCGTCCGATGGCCTTCGTCTCCGCAGGGCTGGTCGTCGGCGGCGCCATGGCGAACGTACTGGATCGACTGATCTATGGCGCGGTCGCGGATTTGCTGAATATGTCATGCTGTGGGATCGAAAACCCCTATGCTTTCAACCTGGCGGATGTGTTCATTTTCGCAGGCGCGGTGGGCCTGATCTTCTGGGCGGACGATAAGACGGCAAAGACCCCGTGACGCGGGGCGGGGCTTGGGTTAGGAACGGGACGGAATGATGAGACGGAGAACGGCTGCGATGATCGGACGGCTGGCATTGGCGGGACTTCTGGCACTGACCGTATCGGCGTGCGAGCGGGACAATCCGAAACTGTTCAACATCCGCAAGGCGGACCGGACTCCGGACGAGTTCTCGATCCTGCCCACCCGTCCGCTTGAAACCCCGCCGGATCTGACCGCGCTGCCGACGCCTACGCCGGGCGGCGGCAATCGCAGCGACCGCCTGCCCGAGGCCGAAGCCATCGCAGCGCTTGGTGGCAATCCGAACGGTGGCACCGCGGCCGATCGTGCCCTGATCGGCACCGCGGGCCGGTACGGCGTCGACCCGGCAATCCGGGGCCAACTGGCCGTTGAAGACCTGGACTTCCGCCGTGCGAACGACGGTCGACTTCTGGAACGGGTGTTCAACGTGAATGTCTATTTCAAGGCCTACGAATCCCAGTCGCTGGACCAATATGCCGAGCTGTATCGCCTCCGCCGCGCCGGTGTACGCACCGTCGCCGCACCACCCGATCCCGCGACCGTCCAATAAAACAGGGCAATCGCCAAAGGGTCGATCTCCGCACGCGTCCCCGACCGGAGATCGTGACGCGCAGCGCGTGCGGCCTGACCCCGCAGATCACAGAACCGTCAAACCCGGCCCCTTTGCTTTCCCGCGTCTGCCTGACTATCTGCCGTTGACTGTAACGCCTTCCGGAGGTTCCGCCCTTGCGCGTTCCCAGCCTTGTCGCCGCCCTTGTCGCCGTGCCGCTTGCCCTTGCTTCGCCCGTGTCGGCGCAGGCAGTGGACGACAGCGTCACCACCTTCACGCTCGCCAATGGCATGAAGGCCATCGTAATCGAGGATAACCGCGCAGAAGTCGTGGTGCACATGGTCTGGTACAATGTCGGCGCTGCGGACGAGCCGCCGGGCAAGTCGGGCATCGCGCATTTTCTGGAACATCTGATGTTCAAGGGCACCGACGACCTTGCCCCCGGCGAATTCAGCGAGGTGGTCGCGGCACAGGGCGGGTCTGACAATGCCTTCACCTCGGACGATTACACCGGATATTTCCAGCGCGTCGCCTCGGACCGGCTGGAGTTGATGATGACGATGGAAGCGGATCGGATGCGCGATCTGGTCCTCGACTCCGAAGACATGCTGACCGAACGGAATGTCGTTCTGGAGGAGCGCGCACAGCGCACCGACAGCGACCCCGGCGCACTGTTCAGCGAAATGCGCGGTGCGGCGCAGTATCTGAACCATCCCTACCGCATTCCGATCATCGGCTGGAAACATGAGGTCGAAAAACTGACGCTGGACGATGCGCTGGATTTCTATCGCACCTACTACGCACCCAACAATGCAACGCTGGTCGTCGCCGGTGACGTCGACCCCGTCGAAGTGCAGGCGCTGGCCGAGAAATACTATGGCCCGCTGGAACCCACCCCCGGTCTGGGGCCGCGCGAACGTCCGTCCGAGCCGCCGCAACTGGCTCCCCGGCGCATCACTTTCACCGACGGTCGTGTGTCGAACCCCTATGTTCTGCGCACCTATCTGGCCCCCGAACGCGACGCGGGCGACCAGACCGAGGCCGCCGCGCTGACCCTTCTGGCCGCCGTGCTGGGCGGGTCGTCGGCCACGTCGATCATGGGCCGCACTCTGGAACAGGACGAGGGCACGGCGCTTTATACCTCCGCGTTCTATTCCGGGCTGAAATACGACGACACGACCTTCGGACTGATCGTCGTGCCGACACCCGACCGCACGCTGCCCGAGGCCGAGGCCGACATGGACCGGATGATTGCCAGAATTCTGGAAGACGGCGTCGATCCAGCGCAATTGGCGCGCATCAAGTCACAGGCCCGCGCCGCGTCAATCTACGACCTCGACAGTCTGCAAGGCCGTGCCCGCCAATTCGGGGCCGCCGTTACCAGCGGGCTGACCGTGCAGGACGTTCTGGACTGGCCCGACATCATCGACGGGGTGACCGAAGACGATATTCTGGCCGCTGCGAAACGCGTCTTCGACCTGAACTATTCGGTGACCGGATATCTGACCACGCCCGACCCTGCGGAGGCCACGCAATGATTCGCCTGATCTGCACTCTTGTTGCCGTCCTGATGCCGCTCAAGGCGCTGGCGATCGAAATTCAGGAGGTGACGTCGCCGGGCGGCATCACCGCATGGCTGGTCGAGGAAGACTCGATTCCGTTCACCGCCCTCGATATCCGCTTCAGCGGCGGCGCGAACGAAGAACCGTTGAACCAGCGCGGCGTGACCTATCTCATGATGGGGCTGCTGGAGGAAGGGTCCGCAGACCTGGACAGTCAGGGCTTTGCCGAAGCCGCCGAAACGCTGGCTGCGCGGATGTCCTTCGATGCCAACAACGATAGCGTATCCGTCGGCATCAGCTTCCTGACCGAAAACCGCGACGCCAGCATTGCCCTTCTGCGGGATGCGCTGACCGACCCGACCTTCGATCAGGCGGCTGTGGAGCGGGTCCGCGACCAAGTGCTGGCCGGCCTGGCCGCCGCCGCCCGCGACCCGCAGGAAATCGCGTCCAAGACCTTCGCAGGTCTCAGCTTTCCGGGCCACCCCTACGGCATGCCGCTGGAAGGCACGCCCGAAACTGTATCGGCCTTGACCATCGCGGACCTTCGCGCGGCGCATGCCCGTGCCCTGACCCGCGACCAGGTACAGGTCGGCGTTACCGGCGATATCACCGCCGAGGAACTTGGCCCGCTTCTGGACACGCTGCTGGGGGGGTTGCCCGCGACCGGCGACGAACCTGCCCCGATGGTGAAAACCATGCTGGACGGGGGGGTGACGGTGATGGATTTTCCATCTCCTCAATCGGTGGTCCTGTTCGGCCAGGACGGCATTGCCTTCGAAGACCCGGATTACTTTGCGGCCTTCGTCCTGAACCATATTCTAGGGGGATCGGGGTTTGCTTCGCGCCTGATGACCGAAGTGCGTGAAAAACGCGGGCTGACCTATGGCATCGGCACGTATCTGGCGCCGCGCGATCTGACGAACCAGATTCTGGGCCAGTTTTCATCGTCAAACGACAAGGCCGCCGAAGCGATCGAAATCGTGCGCACGGTCTGGAAGGAGGTCTCTGAAGGAGGTGTCACGCAGGAGCAGCTTGATGCCGCCAAGACCTATCTTACCGGGGCATATCCGCTGCGCTTCGACGGTAATTCCCGGATCGCCAGCATCCTTGTTGGAATGCAGGCGACCGGGTTGCCCATCGATTATATCATTGATCGCAACGATAAGATCGACGCCGTGACTCTGGAAGACGTGCGCCGCGTCGCCGCCCGCATCCTCAAACCCGAAGCGCTGCATTTTGTCGTTGTCGGGCAGCCCGAGGGGCTGACGACCGGCAGCTTCTGACCTTTCAGAATCGCGTACGCCCATGCTACCCCTCGTAGTATGGGCGTCCCTGACCACCATATGATCCTTCCGCGCATCCGACAGCTGGATGAAGGCGCGGTGAACCGCATCGCCGCCGGAGAGGTTGTGGAGCGGCCCGCCTCCGCCGTCAAAGAACTTGTGGAAAATGCGCTGGACGCGCAGGCGACGCGGGTGACCATCGACATCGCCGATGGCGGGCGCACCCTGATCCGCGTCACGGACGATGGCCATGGCATCGACGCAGACGACCTGCCGCTGGCCCTGTCACGGCATGCGACCAGCAAGATCGACGGCAGCGACCTTCTGAACATTCACAGCTTCGGGTTTCGCGGCGAAGCCCTGCCCAGCCTTGGCGCAGTCGGGCGGCTCACGATCACGTCCCGCGCCACCGGGGCCAGCGAGGCCGCGACGATCCATGTCAACGGCGGTCGCATCGCCCCGGCGCGTCCGGCAGCCCTGCGCGGCGGCACGGTGGTCGAATTGCGCGATCTGTTCCACGCCACCCCCGCGCGCCTGAAATTCCTGAAATCCGAACGGTCCGAGACGATGGCCGTCGGCGATGCGATCCGCCGGCTCGCGATGGCGGAACCGTCCGTTGCCTTCACCCTGCGCGACGTATCCGAGGGCGGAGACCGCGTGTTGTTCCGCGCCGATGCCTGTGCCTCGCTGGCCGACCGGCTGGCAACTGTTCTGGGTCGTGACTTTGCCGAAAATGCGTTATCCATCGACGCCGAACGCGAGGGTTTCCGCCTGACCGGCCATGCCGCGCTGCCGACCTATTCGCGCGGCAACGCGGTCCACCAATACCTGTTCGTGAACGGTCGTCCGGTGCGCGACCGGATGCTGACCGGCGCGCTGCGCGGGGCTTATATGGACGTTCTGGCGCGCGACCGCCACACCGTCGCCGCCCTGTTCGTGACCTGCGACCCTGTGCTGGTCGACTGCAATGTCCACCCCGCCAAGACCGAGGTGCGGTTCCGCGATGCCGGGATCGTGCGCGGGTTGATCGTCTCGGGCCTGCGCCATGCGCTTGCCGGGGCCGGACACCGCGCATCGACGACCGTGGCCGATGCGACGCTGGGCGCGATGCGCGCGGAACGGCCCATGGCCCCCGTTTACCAGATGGACCGCCCGTCCAGCGCGGCGCGCGCCACCAGCTATACCGCGCAGATGCCCGGTTTCGCTGAGGCGCCGTCTGCCCGCTACGAACCGGAGGATATGCCTACCGAAGACGGCCCGCTGGGCGCGGCCCGCGCGCAGCTGCACGAGAACTGGATCGTTGCACAAACGGCGACCGGAATGGTGATCGTGGACCAGCATGCCGCGCATGAACGTCTTGTCTATGAACGCCTCAAGCGAGAAATGCGCGACCATGGCATCCGCGCGCAGGCGCTGCTGATCCCCGAAGTGATCGACGTCGGTGCGCAGGCCGATCGCCTGCTGTCGCTGGACCTGGCGCAATTCGGTCTTGCCATCGAAGCCTTCGGCCCCGGCACCATCGCCGTGCGCGAAACGCCCGCGATCCTTGGGCAATGCTCGGCCAAGGCGCTGATCACCGACATCCTGGAAGAACTCGAAGACGACGAGGACGCTGACCCCCTGTCGTTGCAATCCAGGGTCGACGCCATTCTGTCACGCATGGCCTGCCATGGCTCGATCCGGTCGGGTCGGCGGATGACCGGCCCGGAAATGAACGCGCTGCTGCGCGAAATGGAGGCAACGCCCCATTCCGGCCAATGCAACCACGGGCGGCCTACATACGTCGAGTTGCCGCTGTCGGACATCGAACGCCTGTTCGGTCGCACATGACGCTGGACCTGTCGGACCCGGCCATTCTGGCGGCATTTGGCGGCGGGGTCGTCGCACTGATCCTGATCGGATTGATCCTGTCGCTGTCGTCACGTCTGCGGGATATGACGCAGGCGCAGGCCCGTCTGACCGGCGGTCTGGCCGCCCTGACGGATGCGCAGCACAGGTCCGAAGCGCAAGTCGGCGCAGCCCTGGGCGACAATGCGACCAGAACGGCGGAAACTCTGGGCAACCTTCAGGCACGGCTGGCAGCCATCGACGCGGCGCAGGCCAATATCGAACGCCTGTCCGGCGACGTGCTTGGGTTGCAGGACATCCTGTCCAACAAGCAGACGCGCGGCGCATTCGGCGAAATCCAGTTGCGCGACCTGGTCGGCAAGGCGTTGGCCCCCGACGCATTCGCCTGGCAGGCACAATTGTCGAACGGGCGGCGGGCCGATTGCCTGATCCACATGCCCGACCCGCCAGGGCCGCTGGTGATCGACGCGAAATTCCCGCTGGAGGCTTATGAAGCGATGATCGCCGCTCCGGGCGATGCGCGCGCTGTTACGGCCTTCCGCGCGTCGGTCCGAACGCATATCCGGGCCATAGCGGACCGCTACATCATACCGGGTGAGACGGCGGAGGGCGCCTGTCTGTTCCTGCCATCCGAGGCGATCTATGCGGAATTGCACGCGAATCACGCCGAGGTCGTGCGCGAAGGCTTTGCCGCCCGCGTCTGGATCGTCTCGCCGACGACCTGCATGGCGACACTCAACACGCTGCGGGCGATCCTGAAGGATCACCGGATGCGCGAACAGGCGGGCGACATCCGCCGCGCGCTGGCCGCCCTGGGCCGCGATGTCGAACTGATCGTTGAACGCGCCGCCAAGCTGGAGATCCATTTCGATCAGGCGCGCCGCGACGTCGAAGGCATTGCCACCGCGGCGGAACGAGCAGGCAAACGCGCCGAACGCCTTGACACGTTCGACTTTTCCGAAGACCCCGAGCGCCCGAAACTGGCCCCGGTCATCCGCCGTGGATAACCCCCCGGCCCCGTGCTAGCTGCGCCGACATGAGCCAGATCCCCACCAAGCCGCAGATCCTGCAATGGATCACCGACAACCCCGCACTGACGTCCAAACGCGATATCGCCAAGGCCTTCGGGATCAAGGGCGCGGCGCGGGTCGACCTGAAACGTATCCTGCGCGAGTTGGAGGCCGAGGGGCATCTGACAAAGCGCAAGCGCAGTCACGAAGACCCGAACCGTCTGCCACCCGTGGCCGTCTGCAAGGTGATCGGCCCGGATTCCGACGGCGATCTGTTTTTCGCGCCGCATGACTGGCAGGGCGACGCGCCCGAGCCGCGCATTCTCCATATTCCGGCCAAGGACGATCCCGCGCTGGCCAAGGGTGACCGCGCACTCGTCCGCGTGACCCAGGTAAAGGGCGAGGATTACAGCCACGAAGGCCGCCTGATCCGCCGCCTGTCGACCGGGCCACAGCGCATCGTCGGCGTGTTCCGCGCAGGGTCCGAAGGCGGGCGCATCCTGCCCGTCGACAAGGGCGTGATGGATGAATGGGTCGTGCCCGCCGGGGCCACCGAAGGCGCGCGCGACGGAGAATTGGTCGAGGCCGAACAGATCGGTCACAAGGGGCGCATGGGCCTGCCCAGGGCGCGCATCGTCACGCGATTGGGTGACCCCGGCGCAGCCAAGGCCGTGTCGCTGATTGCGATCTACCAGCACGGGCTGCGGGACGATTTCCCCCCCGAGACGATTGAACAGGCCGAAAATGCCACGCCTCCGACACTGGGCGACCGCACCGATCTGCGCGATCTGCCGCTGATTACCATCGACCCCAGCGATGCGCGTGACCACGACGACGCCTGTTACGCCCAGGCCGACGACGATCCGGCCAACCCCGGCGGCCATGTCATCTGGGTCGCGATTGCCGACGTCGCCGCCTATGTCACGCCCGGATCCGCTCTGGATCGCGAAGCGCGGGAACGGGGCAATTCGACTTATTTTCCCGACCGCGTGGTTCCGATGTTGCCGGATGCCCTGTCCGGTGATCTCTGTTCCCTGCACGAGGGCGTTGAGCGTGCCTGCATCGCCGTCCGGATTGCGGTCAACGCGGAAGGAACCAAGATCGGCCAGACATTCCTGCGCGGGTTGATGAAATCGCCCGCGTCGCTGCATTACGAAGAAGTGCAGTCCGCCATCGACGGCGACATCAACGACCGGACCGCGCCGCACCTGGAAGGCGTTTTACGGCCCCTCTACGCGGCCTACGATGCGTTGAAGATCGCGCGGGCCAAACGGCAACCGCTGGATCTGGATCTGCCCGAACGCAAGATCATCCTGTCGGACGAGGGCGAGGTCACGTCCGTCGCATTCCGCGACCGGCTGGATGCCCATCGCCTGATCGAGGAGTTCATGATCCTCGCCAATGTCGCCGCCGCCGAGGAGCTGGAGCGTCTGCGGACGCCGCTGCTTTATCGCACGCACGAAGAACCCGACCCTGACAAGATCGAATCCTTGCGCGAAACCGCCAAGGCCAGCGGGTTCAGCCTGCCCAAGGGTCAGGTCCTGCGCACGGCGACCCTGAATCATCTGCTGCACGAAGCGGCCGGGACCGAACTGTCGGAGCTGATCTCCATGTCGACCCTTCGCGCCATGACGCAGGCCTATTATTCGCCGGTCAATCTGGGCCATTTCGGGCTGGCGCTGCGATCCTATGCCCACTTCACTTCGCCGATCCGACGCTATGCCGACCTGATCGTTCATCGCGCGCTGGTCACGGCGCATGGCTGGGGCGACGATGGGCTGTCACCACAGGACATTGAACATCTGGAGGCCACCGCCAGGCAGATATCCGAGGCCGAACGGCGGTCGATGGTCGCAGAACGCGACACCAATGATCGTTACCTTGCGGCCTTTTTATCCGACAGGATCGGGGCGGAATTCGCGGGGCGCATTTCAGGCGTTCAGGCGTTCGGTGTCTTTGTGCGGCTGGACGAGACCGGCGCCGACGGGTTGATCCCGGTGCGGTCGCTTGGCGCGGAGTACTTCCGCTATGACCGCGATGAACAGGTGCTGACCGGCAGCGACACCGGCACCCAGATCGGTCTGGGCCAGCGGGTCACTGTCCGCCTGGCCGAGGCCGTCCCCGTCACCGGCGGGTTGATTCTGGAACTGCTGTCGCTGGAGGGCGAGCCTCGTAGGGTCAGTCGTCGTCCGGCGCCTGGCGGACGCGGCGCGCCAAAAAAACGCAAGTTTCGCAAAGCACCGCGCAAACGCTAGCCCGGCGCGGCCCCACGCCATAGGATCGCGGCAAAACATAGCTCGGGATTGCCCATGCAAATCGCCACTTTCTTCACCTGCCTCGCCCTGGCCACGCCGCTTGCCGCGCAGGACGCTATGTTGCGTCCGACGCAGCGGCCTGCGGTGCAGGAAACCGCCGATTTCGACGTCTGGGTCCCCGCCTTTCGCGACCGCGCCCTGGCTGCAGGCATTGACGCCATGACGTTCGACACCGCCATGTCAGGGGTCGAACGTCTGCCCGATGTCATCCTCCGCGACCGCAACCAATCGGAATTCACCAAGACGATCTGGGAATATCTCGACACCGCCGTCAGCGATCTGAGGGTAGCGAACGGCCGCCGCGCGATGGCGAAATATGCTGACGTGCTCAACCGGATCGAAGCGGTTTATGGCGTAGACAAGGAAATCGTGGCAGCGATCTGGGGTCTGGAAAGCAGTTTCGGGGCATTTCGCGGCAACGTCTCGACCCTGTCGGCGCTGACGACGCTGGCAGCCGATTCCCGGCGCAGTGCCTTCTTCGAGGAACAACTGATCGAAGCCCTCCGCATTCTGCAATCAGGCGACACGCGCGCGGCGGCACTGCGCGGCAGCTGGGCGGGCGCGATGGGGCACACGCAGTTCATGCCGGTGTCATTCCGCGACCACGCGGTCGATTTCAACAACGACGGGCGGCGCGACCTGTGGGGCGACGACCCGACCGATGCGCTGGCGTCCACAGCAGCCTATCTGAAGGCGAACGGCTGGACCACGGGGCAGCCCTGGGGGGTGCAGGTCGTTCTGCCCGAGGGGTTCGACTATCTTCTGACGGGCGAGCGGATCGAAAAATCACCCGACGACTGGACGGCACTGGGCGTGCGGACCGTTGCGGGCAACCCCCTGCCGCAGGGTGGACTGGCGTCGATCCGGGTGCCTGCGGGCTACACCGGCGCCGCCTTCGCGACCTTTGCCAATTTCCGCGCGATCGAGACCTATAACACCGCCGATGCCTATGTGATCGGCGTCGGCCATCTGGCCGATCGGCTTGCAGGCGGACCACCGATTGCCGGGAGTTGGCCGCGCGGCGACAGGGCACTCACCTATGACGAGCGGGTTGAACTGCAGGAACGCCTGCGTGCGGCGGGGTTCGACCCGCTCAAGATCGACGCGAAAGTCGGACCGGATACGCTGGACGCGATCCAGCGCTGGCAGAAAGCAAACGATCTGGTTCCGGATGGATATGCCAATTTCTCACTGATCCAGCGTCTGCGGGCGCAGGCCCGGCGCTGACCTTCAGAACGTGGTGTGCCGACCGGCTTTCACCACATCGCCGTCGTCTTCCGAAATGCGGTGTTTCATCCGCCCCAGAACGTCGGACGACTGCCTGGCCAGACTGCGTACTTCTTCCGCTATGACCTGGAAAGACCGCCCGGATTCGCCACCCGCTCGGGCGGCTTCGACCGATGCGTTGATCGAAATCAGGCCGATCATCCGTCCGATACGCGTCATTTCCGCCAACATTCCGTCAACAAGCGCCGACTTTTCCTGCATCTTGATCAGGCGCTGCGCGATCTGTTCCGTCTCGTGATCGCTCAGACGGTTTATGATGATATATGTCGCGGGCAGAACATCGCAACGGGCGCAGCGGGCCAGATCCGCCGCCTGCGTCCGGGTCATATCGACCCGGTCGTCGGGAAGTGCCGCCAGCGCGGCGCGGAAGTCATGCGCGACCCTGCGGTGAGGGGCCAGATCAGGAAACTTCGACAGATAATCGCCGACATCCGTCCCCGGAGAGACGGCGCTCATGTATTTTTCACGGAACGTCAGAAACTCGGCAGTTAAGGCGGCATGCTCATCGTCCGATTCCGCAGTGGTGCACAAAACCGCAAGCATTCCACAGTTCAGTGCAAAACCGCGCGAGTGACCCACCTTTGTAATCGCTTCAGCGATACCGGAGAAATCGGACGACGCCTTCGTCGCCCGTAAGGTCGGAGTTTGTATCATTTCATTCACGGGTGTATCCGATCGGTTCTGTAATCGGACCTAGCACCCCGTGGCTTACCAAAGGCTTAACCTGCGTGCCGCGTCGGTGCCTGCAATGCCGAAAATCCATAATGCCGCAACCATCGCAGATCGCTGTCGAAGAACGCGCGCAGGTCTGGTATTCCGTATTTCAGCATTGCAAGGCGGTCGATGCCGATGCCGAAGGCGAAGCCCTGATACATCTGCGGATCGACCCCGCCCGCGGACAGAACCTTGGGGTGCACCATGCCGGAGCCGAGGATTTCCATCCAGTCGTCGCCCTGGCCGAGCTTCAGTGTGCCGCCTTCCCAGCTGCACCGGATATCGACTTCCGCCGAAGGTTCGGTGAACGGAAAGTGCGAGGCGCGGAACCGCAGTTCAATCGTATCGACCTCGAAGAACGCGCGGCAGAACTCCTCCAGAACCCATTTCAGGTTCGCCATGGAGATGTCTGTGTCGATCGCCAGACCTTCGATCTGATGGAACATCGGTGTGTGTGTCTGATCATAGTCGGCACGATAGACACGGCCCGGACAGATGATGCGGATCGGCGCGCCGTTGGCCTCCAGCGAGCGGATCTGCACCGGCGACGTATGTGTGCGCAGGACGTGCGGCGGGCGGTCATCGCCCTTGGCGCGCGCCATGTAGAACGTATCCATCTCGGCCCGTGCGGGGTGGTGACCGGGAATGTTCAGGGCGTCGAAGTTATACCAGTCGGTCTCGATCTGCGGTCCCTCGGCGACCGAGAACCCAAGGTCGGCAAAGATGGCCGTGACCTCTTCCATGACCTGACTGACGGGGTGGATGCTGCCCGGGCGGCGGCTGCGGGACGGCATCGACACGTCCAGCCATTCCGATCGCAGTCGTTCGTCCAGCGCTACGTCTTCCAGGCCCGCCTTGCGGGCGGAAATAGCTGAGTTGATCTCGTCCTTCAAGATCGGA
>Ga0209634_1000130_pt1 | contig 59141 bp, 77 predicted proteins | sample LinPmetageLP40_FD_184043 | JGI IMG/M metagenome (GOLD analysis project Ga0209634, IMG submission 184043) | Marine viral communities from the Pacific Ocean - LP-40 (SPAdes) (version 2) | ecosystem: Environmental > Aquatic > Marine > Oceanic | place: Pacific Ocean | collected 2010-08-26
GAGAGAAAGTACGACAAAAAATACAAATCTATTGTTGCTTTAATTGAAGAGAGAGTACCTGAAAAAAAGCTAAATGAATTAGAATTAAAATTAAATCACGTAATAAATGGATTGTAAACACACATTTGAGGACGTAGAAAAGATAGAGGGTTACGCCTCTTGGTCAGAGAAAAAAAAGATTGACACCTTACTTCACATTGATTGTGTTATGTACTCTAACCTTGGATCAGACTCCACCAAAGGAGAGGTAGCTGATGTTAAAAAGAAATCAAGACTTATATATAAATCAATCAAAAATATTAGACCAGCTTTAGGCGAGTCTCTTATTCAAGCAATGGACAAGAAATGAAAAGCGTTTGGGAAGAAGATACTGACACTATCAACCATATAACCTACGTTTCTAATTCTGTGCAAGATCTTGCAAATGAACTATACGAAGACTTAATGGATAGGGATCATGACAATGCAATACTTAAGTCTAAGGAGGTTGTAAAAATACTACAAGAATTAATTGAATCACTGGAGGATGAAATATAAAGATCATAACATCATAGTTGTATGGCCTTTAGTAGTTTTCTGGCCGTCATAAGTATGCCTTACAAGAGCAAAGAAGATCAGGCTGCCGCATCCAAGCGACACTACGAAGCCAATAAAAAAAAGATCAAGGCTCGTTCATATGCACGCAATAAAACCCAAAGACTTAGAAACAGAGAGTTTGTTAGATGCATAAAAGAAATTTCAAGATGTATAGACTGCGGAGAAAACAACCCAGTTGTTCTTGATTTTGATCACGTTAAAGGAGAAAAGCTTATGAATATTTCTGATATGTCAAACAGAGGGTATAGCTTTAAATCTATAGAAAAAGAGATGGAAAAATGTGAAGTTAGATGTGCTAACTGCCACAGAATAATAACAACAAAAAGAAAAAATGAGAAAAATAAATGAAGAATTAATGGATCAACTAATAGACAATGAATGTCTTTTGGCTGATGGATACGACTCAGCTTTAATAGGTATAACAGAAGGTGCTAATCCAGTTGCTGTCTACGATACAGAGTTGTGTATTAAATCATTAATGGATACAGACGATATGAGTGAAGAAGATGCTGTGGATTTTTTCTACTATAATACCATTGGGTCTTATGTGGGAGAAAAGACTCCCTTGTTTTTAAGGATGTATGAAAACGAATACTATAGAACATTATGAATAAACAAATAGCTAAAGAACTAAATGATTTTGCCAAGGTAGTAGCGACTCGTTTTTCTCACGCAGACAGAGAGGGTAATGTAAACAACGAATCCTTTGAAGTAGAGGAGGTTATACCAACTTCAGACCACACTGCAGTAATAAACTTTAAAAAAAGTAGTGGTAAGATTGGTGTAGCGTTCTGTTATTACATAGCTAAGGGACGATCTAAGGGATGGAAATACTTTTTCCCTACTGATTCACACCTCAACGGATTTCAAGCGTTCTTATACTACAAGCTTGAAGCTGAACGCAAAAACTACGATAAGAATTTTTAAACTATTTCGTTTTTTAAATACAAAAGTTCTTCGCACTTTTCATATTCCTCTGTAGAAATAAAGTATTCTATTAGGTCATCATAACATTGTGCCTTTAAATAGTATTCTTTATTAGGATTAAATATAAGTACAAGATCTCTCTGATCGTTACTTAGTATTTGCTCCTGAGTTTTTCTTCCAGTTAATATTTGATAAGAGTCTTCCATCATTTTGTCCTCATCAAATTCAAATTCAAATTCTTCCATTAGTATTCTATTTCTTGGTTATAATTAACGCCATCCTCATTAGACCTCTTGGAAGGAGTTGGCTTTTTATTTCTTAAGTCTTTATAAAGTTTTTGCATAACCACTTTTCTTATGTCTTTATACAATGGTATCAATCCTAAGTGACCAAAAACTTCTAAAGGTATTCTTTGGTTTATCTCATCGACCTGTCTCTTACGAGCTGCTGGAGATTTTTTAACTGGCTCTGTAGCTTTTTTAACTATCAAGTCTGCTGTTTTTAAAGCTGGACCAAATGAACCTGAAAGTCTAAGAAGAACATCTCCAATAGCAGTACCTCTAAAGTCTTCCTTAGATTTCTTAGGAACTATAGTGTATTGAATACTATCTTTATAAGGATCGTATTCTCCCTCTCTTAAGAAGTCTAAATACTCTTCGTTAAACACCTCAACCCCTTGATTTATTATTGACTTAACGGCATTACCAAAGTCCCTTCCTAATATTAGAGATGTAAATGCAGAAGCAAATGCTTGACCAATCTTTTTATCTATAGATTTTTCTTCCTCCTCATCATCCATACCAAATAGTAATCCAATAAGTCCAGAACCTAACATTTGAGTTAGCAAAGTATATGTTACCATACGAGTTGTTACCCCAGCTAACGTAGCTATTCCTTGTTTCTTAGTTATAGTTCCATTACCCATGGCAGCATAAATACCTGTTCGTGCAGTCACAAATTCAAAGATCAAGAACCTTGTCATAAAACTATTAAAGTTATTAAAAGCTTTAAGCATGGCTGTTTGATTTGGTCTTGACTTTCCTTTAAGTATATCCATAAATGGATTGTCAGTTGCTCCAGTCTTAACGGATGTATCATCAGCAGATTCTTTAGCTTTCTGTATAGCTTCAGAATACTTAGTCATATAAGCTTCATCGTTGTTGGCTATCTTATCGAAGTCCACCTCAACTCCAGTCTCGGCTTTAAATACATTAGCAAATTCTCCAAACCATATTGGACGCATTATTAATTTATCGGGAGTAGATATTAATGCATCAGCAGTAAGCTCTACAAAATTTACATATTTTTTTCCTGTTAAATTATATATCTGCTGAATCTTATTAGCTATAATACCCCTGGTTCTACCATTTTCTGTACCCAAACTTTGATTAAGAACATTAGTATCTATCATTTTACCAGACAATGTGTCTCCAGGAAATATTCTTCCTGTCTGTTTACTTCCTACATTCTGCATTACAGATGGAGCTTCGGCTGACATAACAAAACCTCTATTGCTTATCCCTGTGCTAAATGCTTTTGGGTTAACTATTACAGCAAACCCTATGTTAGAAGCAAGTTCACCCATAAACCTACCAGTACCAGCAAGAACTGACCTATACCCTTGCTTACTAATGTAATTAACAACGTCATCAGCAAATGAACTTTCAGTAAATGTGTTGTTTAAAACATTATCCGTAGCCTCTGTAAATGCTGCCTTGATAGCATTAAATATTTTTCTTTCTTGTTTTGGAATTGATCCTCCATTTTGTTCCTCTAACACAGACTCTGTTCTATTAAGAGTACGTCTTGCTGTTCTAACAGGCTCGGTTAAATGTCTATCCATCAACACCATCTTAGACCCTCTTTGAGCTGAGGAATATATATTAAAATTAATAGGAGAAACCTTTCCAGTTCTTTCTATCAAGGACTTAGCTTTTGTAGATGGGTTAAGTGATTCTCCAAAACTTCTAACTACATCAGCAGTAACATCAAGAGGCTGCGCCTCATTCATTACATTTAAGTGAACGTAATTGGTTAGAGGATTAATCTTATCTCCTCTTATGATAGCTGAGGTATACTCAGCCACAGGGAGCAGTGATTCATTTATTTCTCTAATAGTTTTAATAGAATTTTTTTCAGCCTTATTAAATGAGTTGTCTAACTTCTCTAAGCTAATGTTTCCGTCTTTATCACTAAAGTCTTTTAGTATTTTTTCAAGAACTTGAGCGTCATTCTCAGTATATAAATTAGACTTACCATCTCTAATAGCTTTTATAGTCTTCTTTATGTATTCAGACGCAGGGTTTACTTGCTTACTATCAGGGTTAGATTGAAACTCTAACTGAATCATATAGGCCATCTGTTTAAATGATGACTCTAATACTTTTTTTGGATCAAGTTTAAATGACTTCTTTACATCAGTTTGTGCTTTCTCTATTCTCTTTTGAACCTTATTATATTCAGTGTTAAAAGCGGTCATTCCTTCTGCTACTTTAGAAAATAAAGAATCAAAAATTTCTTTTCCATTAAAGTTTCCAAACACCTGGTCTATGTTATATAAAGGATTTCTTCTTACCATTTCTAAATAAGAATCTTTTTTAGTAATAAGAGACTTAAGCTTTGCATAGATTTTAGAAAACGGCAAAGGCTTTCCCTTGCTTATTGCCTTAGCTAACTTAATAGAACTATTTATTGAATCCATCTGCTCTACTAAAAGCTGAGCGTAGTGAGGCAAGTACCCATTGTTAATGTTATCTACAACCTTGAGTAGATTGTTAAGCTGTGTAGTAACAAGATCTTCAAGAGCCACCGTATCTATTAGCTTGTTTAATCTACGAGCTAAGCTTCTTTCATCTTTACTTGGAAGATTAGATCTGTCCATGGTGATGTTATCAAACTGCTCTATGATTTCGTCCTTCTCTTGTTGAAGTTCTTCATCTGTCTTAGCCTCTGTGTCTACCTGTGGAAGAATATCTTTTTTATACTTGCGCATAATAGCAGCAGACTCTTCTCGAATCTCTCCTTCTTCCAGCATAGACTTAATAGTCTCAGCGTAGTTTAATGTGCCGTCTTCATTATATACCTTGTTGTTAGAATCAGCAAGAATTAAAGCCATCTCTTCAGCTTGACTTTGCTCTTCATACATTTTGTCAAGCACATCCTGAACATCTTTAAGTGTAGATTGTTTCTCTTCTAATGTAAGAACCGCTGCTCTTTCTCCAAACATTTCTACAAGAGATAGGTACTTATTAAATACACTATCAGGTATAAGAGTTGGATTGATGTTGAACAATCTTTCTAATGGACCGATTAAGTCAGTAGCTATACCAAGCTTTGTTCTAATATTTTTCTTAGCTTGTTTAAGTTTTTTTCTTGCAAACGCAATCTGCTCAGCGTACTCAGCATTGTTAAACACCTTAGCGGTATAATCTACGAACCTTTCGATAGAAGCTTCGTTGAACATATTCACCTTGCTAAATCTCTTTATAATAGCAGCAGCCTGCTTAGTAGATATTCTACCGCCAGCAACCATATCACCAACAGCTTCAGCAAGTTCTTTGCTGGCCTTCATAAATGAAGCTTTAGCTGTCTTAGCTCCTTCATTTAATTCTTTTAGCCTCTTAACATACAATTGCTTCTCTGTAAATGTAACCTTCTTTACCTCTCTTGTTTCTCCAAACAATCTCTTTAATGAAGGCGCACTCTTTTCTTTTATACCAAAACTTTTTCTTATGTCTCTTACTATAGCTTCTCTCTGTATGTCTGTTGCTCTTTCGTAAACCTTAGTACCCATAACGTACTCCATTACGTTGTTTGGTATCTTCTTAAATTTAACGCCACGTTTTTTAGACTTAGAGATAATTTTACCCACCTCATCCATCATTCTTTCGTAGCCTTTTATTTCTTTAAAGCTTTCTGTTTTTGGATCTTGTATTGATTCTAAAAGAACATCATTACTGGTGTCATCTGTAATCTTTTCAAATTTTATTCCTCTATCCAGGGAAGCAACCTTTGGTATTGAACCAGCGCTACTTGTAACATTAGATTTTCTAAACTTATTTTCTTGAAAGTCTGGGTATGTTCCTTCAAAAAACACACCACCAGTATCTTTTTCGCTTCGCTTTACAACCTTTCCTTTATCATTAATCTTTTTTCCTTTTAACGCTAAATCATATTCTCTTTCTAACGCAGTATCCCTTGTAGATTCTGAAGCACCATCTTTATTATACTTGGTGTATTTTTCTGTAGTATCGTATGATTTATAAAACTTTGTCGGTTGGTATATACCTTTAATTGGAGCTAAAATTGTCCACGCAAAAGATGGATGATAGTCTACATCACCCTTCTCAGGCTTTCTAATTTCAAAGTTATTATTATCAAACTCTATAACGGACATAAGATCAAAGGATTCTACGCCTTTATTTAGAGGATCTATTATCTTTTCAGCAAAGTTTAATTTGCTTGTTACTCCAGTAGCATCTTTAAACTTCTTTATAGAGATTAACAATGAGTTAAATCTTTTTCTTAAATCTGGAGAGTAGTTGTTTTCAGTATCTAATAATTTAACTAATTGCAACGGATCTTTAACAAAAGAATCAAGGCTGTTTATATCTTTTCCTGTGGCCTTTTTGTAGTTCTCTTTAAATATTCTCCATTCTTTTATATCTTTTCCATTTTTATTTACAAGACCCTTACTAAGAGATGATATTAATTCTTTGTTTGGAACAATCTTATTGTCTAAAATAGCTTTAATAAGCTGTTCAAATATAGATTGTTGAAACTGCCAAGACCCTTCTAATGTTCCAGAGTGAGGCATAAATAATTTAGCGTTACCTTCTTGTGAGTTTCTTATAAATGACTCCGCTTGTTCTTTAGTGTTAAAGGCTGCAAGATTTGATACATCACCCTTCTTTAATCCCCTCCTATTCATCATCAATGGAACATAACTTTTTCCACCCTCCAACTGTATAGTAATACCATTGCCAATATCAACAATACCAGCGGTAGTAAAGTCATACATATTGGTAACAAAACTTTGACCATCAAAATCGCTAAGAGGTTTGTCTTCTATAAGATTGGCAAACTCCCTGGTGTCTGATGATGATTTAGGCGCATCATTTCCAATTAATGCTTCTGTCTTTAATACACCAATCTCACCACCTTCTCCTTGTTCCAGTATGCTTACGTCTGACTCTGTTATCTCAACACCCTCTGTTACCTTACTTGATATAGTATTAAGAAGATCAACAACGTCCTGTTCAGACTGGGTTAGTTCATTAACATCTATACCAACAATCTTGGCAACTGCATTAATAAACTTTTGCACAATATTTTTCTGAGGCAAATCTAATGATGTATAGTTGTCGGCAAGTATACCGATAAACTCAGCTAAAGACTCTTCATTTTGAAATTCTGTTCCTTCAAAGTTTTTAGTGTATTTTTCAAACTCAGCTATTTGATCAGCTGTTAGGTTATTACTTTTAGCTATGGCTTTTCTTAACGCCTTAACCATAATCTTGGAAGCCTTTTGTAAGTTCACTTCAGCGCCAAGCTTGTTTTTTAATACAGCGTGAAACACCTCATGAGCTACAGTTTTCCCAGTAGCCTTTGGTACATTTATGTGTATAGTATTTGTGTTAGGATCGTACGCACCTCTTGATGCGGTCTTAACAAATTTACCATAAGATTCTTGGTTTTCATGTAGTATAATCTTAACCCCAGGCAAAAGTCTATTGATAGATTTTCTTGCTTTATTAGCCCTGTCTACTATCTTAGAATTATGCTTTTCAGGAGTGGTGTCTGGGTTTTCTTTACTAAATCTTTCAGACTTGTAGTATGAGTCAGGTTGTTGTTCCTCTACAATACTTACGGTGTCATTAACCTCGGTTACTTTCTCTTGGGCTGTCGCTTCAGGGCTGGTTTCGGTAACGTCTTGGCTCTCGATGGTAGTTTGCCCACTGTCTCTTTCTCCCATCTGGCTGCTATCTTGGGTAGATTCTTGTACATCCACTTGCGCTGTGCTTGACTCTTGAACGGCATCTTGTTTAGTTTTTTGGTTATTTTTTTGAGATTCTAACATCATTTCATAAGCCTCTCTTACGCCTCTTTTTTGCCCTGTAAAGTAACTTGCTGATTCTATACTTATTCCCTCGGCTATATCTTTTTTAACTTCTATTAATATGCTATTTGTTGTACTAACAGATCCACCAGAATCAATAGCTCCACCTACTCCTTTTAAAAATCTATAAGCATTTACCACTACTGCTTCACTATGTTGTTCAGGATTAGCTATAATATCTTCTGCTTTATATTTTTCTGACAACTTATTTCCTTTACCATTTTCTTTTGCTTTTTTACGTAGGTAAGAATTTATTTTTTCTTGGGAAACTCCTTTTTTACGATATAAAGCCAAAACTTTTTTTTGTTTTTCATTTAAAGTTTCTTCTAATGCTGCTAATCTTTCAGCTTCAGGAGTCACTTCCGATATTTCTTGAGTAGTAGTTTCCTCCGTTATATTTGATTCTTGTTTTTCAAGAAGTAATTCTTGTCTTCTTTTTTCTATATTCTCTTCTGAAAGTAATACTGTTTCAGCTGCAGGGAATCCATTCTTCTTAGCTAAAGCATTCATTTCATTATCAATCTTTAAACTTTCCAGAGCTTCTTCTCTTGTAACTTCAACCTCCTGTTCTACGGATGGTGTATCAAGTATCTCGTCAATACGACTATTTATCTCAGCTAACCTTCTTTTTCCTGCTCTTGTATTATTACCCTTTAATGTAGCAGCCTCTTCCTCCAATGAAGTCATTTCATCTATAGATTTTTGGTCTGTAACACCAGCGGATTCTAAATCTCTTTTGACAACCTTGTTGTCCATTATTTTTTTCTTAGCAGCTACTACCTGCTTATTTAAGTCAGCATCGTTTTCGATGTTAATCTCAGCATTCTCTATAGCATTAGCGTCATTGCTTTCCAACAACTCTATTATGTCAGCTCTTGTAGCAGGACCTTTGTTCACTTGATAACTCGCTGGTTTTCTTGCAGCCTTAAGAAGAGCCGAACCAAAAGTAAGAGGCGTTGTAGCTGTACCAGCAACACCCTCAAACAAAACCTCAGCAACATCCATCTCTTGACCAGCCACTAATCTACCAGCTACCTCTCCTGTTGATCCACCAACAGCCTCAATACCAGTAACAGTAGCAAGTCCAGATAATTTAGATACTGTCTTACCTATTTTTGAGGTAGACTTTATTACACTTGCACCAACCTTAGATGCCACACCCCCAGTTAATCCATCAATAGCACCTATCGCAAGACCACGACCCATAGCCCTTGCTCTAATAGATCTCATTTTATCAGGGCTTTCTAATACAGCACGAACATTTTCATTTGTCATTGGCTTACCATCAAGAGCTTCTTCTAAAAGCTCACCGAAAGTAAGTGCCGTTTCTAATGTAGTACCAGCAGCAAACATTGCGCCACCTATAGTTCCAACCACAGGAATAACACTACCTGCTGCAGCACCAGCAGTACCAGCAGCTAATACCGATGGGTTGAGCATTGCTGAAACAGAAGAAACAAACAATTGAGGAACTACCGTTTTGTTAGCCCTAACTCCTTTTATAAAACCCCATACACTTCCACCTTCAGCTTGATATATTCTATTGAAGTCATTCATCTCATCAGAAACGCCTGCGTTTTGCATGGCCTCGTAAGCTTTTATAAAGTCATAAACGTCATTCTCTGAAGCGTTGCCACCCTTCATTAGTAGTTCAAGAGACTCGTCTACTGTACCACCTTGAGCTTGACCCTGAGCACCAGCACGATAAAGATCACCAATAAAGTCAGTTAATTCATTCTTTCCAAATTGCCTTTCAATTGCTGTTAAATTTTCTCCACGATCAATGTCGCTTTCTCCTGTTTGCGAATAGTCTACAGTAGAATAGTCTACGTCAGAGTAGTCTACATTATCAGCTCCAAATCTATTAGGAACTTCTGTTATAGTATTAACTTCTACATCATCTTGAGAATCATCTGTAACTGGAGTGGGTTCAAATACTTCCTCCTCTATTACTTCAGGCTGAACGTTTGGATCTGAAACATCCGATGAGCCAGGTTGCTCCACCTCTGTGGTATCTGAAACCATAACTTCCTCCTCCACAATAGGCTGTGAAGGTTCTTTTTTTTTTAAGAAATACTTAGATTCAAATTCTTCTTTTGAATTAGTGTAAAGACCATCACGACTTACAACGTCATATAGTTTCTGTTGATAATCTAAATCTTCAGATTGAACTTGAAACTCTTCAAAAGATTTAGTATAATAACCATCTCTTTTTAATACGTTATATAATTTTTCTAATTCTTCCATATTAATCTAATTCTCCTTTTGAAATTCCCTCGTTAGCTTTTATAACCTCTTCACTGATAACGTTTTGTATTCTTGTAATTATATCATCTGTATCATACTGAAATATTCTTCCTTCAACTTTAACAGGCTCTCCTCCATTTATTACAATACTCATCCTGTCTCCATCAAATGTTACCTCAGAATTATTTTTATCCATAAATTGTTTAGGCAAGAAACCTTTTGTGTTTATTAATCCGTCAAAAGCCTCTTTTATTTCGCTTAGGTTATCACCAAAAGTATCTAAAGAATCTCCTAACGATGGAACTTTAGCTTTCCAATCCTCATTAGTATAAGTTACGCCATCAATTTTTGGGCTGGCGCTCCATTCGATTATCTTTGTAATTCCTTTTCCTCCAGCAGCAGACTTATTAATATCTGTTGTAAGATCTACTTTGTCTACACTGTCGTATACCATCGCATCTGTTGGAGTTAAGGTTTCGTAAACTGCTTTTCTAAATTGCTCAGAGCTTTCATAATCAGAAATTTTAAACTCTTGCGTTCCATTAGATTTCCTAACAACAACATCTCCATTAGTACTCCTTTGAATACTTAAAATCTCAGGATTATCTTTTCCTTTGTTTTTATTTAGCATATCAACAAGGTTCTGAGCGCCAGCATTAGCTACTTGAGGGTCACCTGTTAGCAGTTCATCTATACTTGTAAGGTATGCCTGAGCTGTTTCATCATCTTTCTTTCCTTTTGCTTCAGTAGCAGTCTCGCCTCTTGTTTGCTTAGCCGTTTCCTTAATATCTAACTGAGCTTTTAGAACACCTTCTGTATATTCTTGAGCGGCTTGTATTTGGTCCTCATCAAGAATTGCAATGTGATTACCATTCTCTTGAATCTCTTGGTATATTACTTTACCGCCAGCCTCTGACTTAACAGTAGTAAAAGTGTATCCACCTATGTTGTCAGCAAGAACACTGGCTGTTTCATTACCCTCTCCAATAACTGCCTTAGCGTAATCTGAAATTAATTTATTTCCACCCTCCCTTAGCAGGAAGTCTTCCTTGGTTCTTATTGAGTCTTCACCCAGATAAGCTTTAATAGTTGTTCCAAGAGTCTCGCTATATTGTTTAGACTTCTCAACTACATTTACCTTGTCAATTTTTTGATTCATTCTTGCGTTTGCTTGAGTAGCAGACACATACCTTGATGGATCATCTTTATAAGAAGGATAAGTTTCAGTTGCTCTTTCTTCATCAGTTAGCTCAATCATAAGACCAAACGCTGAGTTAGGATCGTCAATCAATACTACGTTTGCCATGTTACCAAAACCAGCCATACCCTTCATGTTGGCTTGCTCCTGTAATCCAGACTCACCATCCTGCATTCTTTTTTGAGCAGCTTCAAAGCTTTTATTGTAATCCTTTACAGTGCTTCCCCACGTAGCTATACTTTGGCTTCTATTGCTTTGACGAATCTTAAAATCCGTTCTACTCATTTCTCCTCTTTTAACTTTATCAAAGTCTGACATATTATTAGCAGCCATATCTTGAGAATACCTAAGAGATAAAGCGTTAAATGTTTGGTCTTGAGAAAGGTCAATTTCACTTATAGATTTATTTCTTTCATCAAAAGCTTTTTGATCTTCAGCTTTTTCTTTTATAAACCTTTCCTCAGTGTCCTTGATAGGCTTAGTTAACTTCTGCCCTTCTGTAAAAAAGTCTATCCCTTGTTTCTCAGGGCTTTCGTATATCGAATATAACTTAGGATCTACTGTAGACCTGCTTGGATTTCCTGTCTTTAATGCCATGTCTTATTTATATTTTTCTCTTAGCATATCTATTCATTGCTCTTTCGCCTTGGCGTGTAGTTCTTCTGCTTTGTCTTTTGTTTTTTCTTTTTTCTGAGCTATACGCATCTTGTGTATCGCCAAAAGATTCAAGACCAGCTCCAACCGCAGACATACCCTGTGAAAAAGATTCGGAAGATGCAGCCAGAAGGTCAGAACCCATTTGCGCCTGGTCACCAGCCTGTCCAACATCCAGAGCTATAAGCTGTTGGTTTACTGCATCCCTTGATTCAGCCTTAGTTACATCTAAATTATAAAGGTCTTGACCCATAGCTATACGAGTATCTTCAGCCTCTTCAGCTTGTTGCGCTCCTATTCTACCAACACCAGCGGCTAATGATCTTGCATCACCCTCCTGTAAAGCTTGTACAGCCTGTTGGTCTGCTGCTAAGTTAGCCTCAAACTCTGCTTCATATGACTCGGTTGGCACAGATAACTCTTCAAAGTTATCTACCTCAGCTCTTTTTTTTGCGTCAGCCATTAGTCGAGCAGCCTCATCGTTAGCTATATCTGCATCTGCTTTTTGTTGAGCAGCTTGTGCAAAAGACATGGCCATTGACCCTACCGCTATTATTCCACTTGTTATTGCCGCCATAGTTAAATTGTTTTTATTAATTCGTGAGAGTAAGTAGCACCCTCTATAAATCCTTGTTTCTTGTACACGTTAATTAATGGTTTATTTTTAATTAAAGCATACACATATTTCTTATCTAAAGACTTAGCCTCTTTACTAATTGTTTCTATCAGTAAAGATAAAGCTTCTTTTCTTTTTTCCCTGTCCTTGTATTTTAAATTAGATATAATCCAGTCACACCATACTGCCTTTGAGTTAGTTGTGTACATAAAGCCAGCGCAAATAGGAGTGTCACCATCGTAAACTATATATCCTCCTGTCCCATTGTCAGGTAAAAAATCCCTTAATGGAGGAGACCATCTCCAGTCGTGCCACCATTGACAAAGCGTGTTATCGTAATCAGTAGGAATTAATGGTCTTATATATAATTTCATTATCGCAAAGATAACAAATTTTAAGGAAAACTTTTCATTGCGTTACTACCGACTTCAAATAATTCAACCGCATCTATTGAGCTATTAGTAAGCGTATACTGCATAAAGTAACCACGTGCTCCATGCGATTCAGCAACAGCATCTTTTACCACGTAAATAAATTGTCCCACAGAAGGAACAGCTCCAGTAGTAGAAGTGTCTACTTCTATACCATAAACTGGCATAGTATAAAGAGTTGTTCCACCTGTCGATTGAATGTTTATATTAGTAGATGTAATGTTGGTGATAGGACCAAGCTCTGTTTCTACCCCTAATATACTACCATATGCTATATCTCCAATAGATATTTCTGAGGAGGGAGGAATGTTCTGATAAGCTGTAGAAGTGGCTGGATCAGTGTCAATATTACCAAATCTTATCGTATATACTCCAGCAACAGGCCCTGCTAAATTAGTACATGGTTCAATACCAATTACCGATCTTGATTTTAAATTTACAGTTCCTGCATTTTCTCTAATAAAAGTAAACCACTCGCCCTCTTTTTGTTCAAAGAATGTTGAGATCATAGAACCAGCACCTAAGTCTGTAAACAAAGATGTACAAGACCAAGCCGCATCACTCTCGTAATACATAGTCTTAAATAGTTTTATCTCGGCAGGAGCAAGATTTAAAACCCCTGTTATTGAGGACTCGTTTGCTTGTCCGTAATAATTATTTCTATTCTCGTTGACGTTATGTCGGTAAAGATTACCCTCATGAAAAGTATAAAAGTATTGGTTCATACCAACCATATATTCAGGAAGGTAATCATAAAACGAAGGCCATCCTTTTGACCCTGTGCTGTATGTTAGCGTATCTGGCTGTATACTCATAATGTTAGCATTGTGTTAAAAATTTAATAACTCCGTTTTCTACTTCAGCCGAATAGTTAGGATTGCCTGCCACTACTTGTCCCTTTACTTTCCAAAAACCATCGGCAACAGGAAATTCTCCGTTCTCATCAGTAAATAACCAATCCTTTTCTTTTGGAACACCTGGGTTTACCCCTGTATTTGAAGCTCCGTTTGCTGGCATATTATAATACGTGGTGTTATAAGTTCTACTACAAGCTTCAACATTGCTAACGCTCGCAGTACTTGTAGCGTCAAAACCTACCAAAGGAGTAGGGCAAAATACCTCTAATTCAAACTCTGCTAAAGTACATACTACTTCAATTTGAATTTCAATTAAGTTAGATGTTAGCTGAGGTGTAGATGCGGTAGGTTTAGGTATTGCCATATAACATTCCCCTGGACTATTAGTCTTAAAAGTTACACCACCTGCCACCTCATTAGTATAAGGCCCTAAAGTAGTAGCTGTACCAGAATTTATCCAAGCACCTGTTGATATATCATAATTAAATACAGTACCAGCAGTAGTATTTCCATTACTTCCAGCAGCATTGGTTAATAGTGCTCCTGCAAAATTTGTACAAGTAGCTCCAATTCCTGAGCCAGGATTTATTTTTCCAATTACCCCCTGCAAATATCCATTATTTATATTTGTGTACTCAGAAGCCGAAACATTATTGTAAGTCCAAGTAAACTTTACTTGAGCGTCTATTGGATTAACCCTAACTCTAACCGCTCCTGTATCTGTACCTGGATCAATAAAAAACTTATATACCCCAGTAGTTTCTGAAGGGATATATTGGCTGTTAGCTATAAATCCGTAAGCACCGCCAACACATGACGATACACACGAAGGACAAGATGTTACTGGCCCTAAAAGTCCAGCAGTTTGCTCCCTATATATACTACCAATAGAATAAAACCCATCAGCAGCAAAGGTTAAAAGAGAAGCATCTGTAAATGCAGATGTGGCATCCGCAAAGGATGGTCCATCAAAATAAAATATTCCTGTTGTTGCCATAATTTAATTTTTAACAAGTTCCGTTATCTATTACCAACCCATAATCACCAACTTTTACCCACGTTTTAGGATTTGCTACAGCTGGGCTTGCTACATCTACAACATAAATTCCTGAAGGAAGAACTGAGGATGGATCACAAGACGCTCCATTATAACAAACGTCTCCAATAGTTGGGATATTGTTAGCTCCGTTAAAAGATCTTAATGCTGAGTTCAGTCCATCAGTATCAAAATTACAAGACAAAAATAAACTATTTGACCCTTGCGCAAAGTAAGCTGTCTTGCACTCTATGTCACATCCACAACAAGCTTCTGATACTGTACTGTTTACACATAAAGTAGATGATGATACAGTTCTTAAATCCCAAACCAAATATAAATATTGGTTTCCAATAGGCAAGGCTATATTGTTAATTATAGACTGGTATACACCAGCGGAAGGGTTTGCTATTGGCCCTGGAACATTATTTAATAAAGGTATTAACGTGTTAATTTGAGCCTGTGTGTACTCAATATTAGAAGATAAATACTTAAACGGACTTGGGTTGCTATTAGGAACAGGGAAAACATAAGTGTCATTAAACTCAGAATTTACCCTCATTAATATATCTGTTCCGTTATAAGGAAATACTCCTACAGATCTTTGTCCTGTTGCTAAAGTATATTCTGAAGGATTAATTAATCCTAAATTAGCTAACACACTCGTGGTTGGACTCGTTATGTTTGAGTCAGACCAATTATATCCAAAGTGAGTAGACTCTCCATTAGTTGAACTTTCAGTTAAAACTATTTGAATGATAGTTAACTCAGCAACTGGAGGACAATTAACTAATGAAGTATAAGTAGCCTTGTTACTAACGCTTGTTATAGTAATAAACACTTCTGAAGGAATTGTTTCATCCTTATTAAAAGTAAGCGTTCCGCTTTCTGAAACATCTGTAGCAGAGAATGTAGTTCCATTCCATAAAGCATCTACTGTTATTGTTCCACTTGTCACTGTGTAATCAATATCTATATCGCCTATAGAAGCTCCTAATTGAACGGTGTAAGAAAATGCTCCAGCAGCATCTGTTTGAGAAATCTCTACGCCACAAGCTGTTATTGATGAAGCGGCTGGTATATCTATATCATTGGTAGATATTACATATTCATCCATGTATGGATCATAGCCACCTAATTTTTGTGTTTCAAACTGCTCTATAAATTGATCTCTAAACCAAGACCTCATGCCAGATTCAGCAATATTTGTTAAAGACTGACCTTGGCCAGATCCTTCAAGCATAATTACAGCTGACCTTTTGGTATCAGTAAAAAACATTTGATTCCCCCAAGCAGCAAAACTTTCTGGATTAAATGAAATACCATACTCTTCAATACGAGCAATCTGTTTTCCAAGAACATTTGGCACAGCAATTATTGCTCCCCCACCTGTACCAGCGTCACTAATGGTGTCTTTGTTGGTTAGTATGTATGATATTCTATCCTCTTGCAAACAGAGTATATCCGTTTCTCTTGCGTACAGTTTCATTATAGGTCCAAATGAAGTGTCATAATCTTGGAAGTTAACCAAGCCTAAATTAAATTCATTTAAGTTATTAGAGTTTGCTCCAGGGCTAAACACTCCGCTGTATGTAACCTCTGCAAAACGATGAGCTCTTTTATAGTCTTGTTTAGAAACAGCTAACACCCTTTCTCCTAACTGAAAAGAAGGAGCAGCTAATTCATCAAGAATTTTGTAGCTTTCTACTCCGTTTCCAAAAGTAAAACAATCACCATTATTTAATGTTGCTACTAAAGGAACGTTATTTGCAGCTTGATTTTGATCTCCATCAGAGTTACCCGACTGGTGAAAACCTCCGCTAATATTATAAAATTCAGAAGCGTCATAAAACAAATTAGGATCTACTTCGGCTGGCTCTGTTTCAAAAACAACTAATCCGCTAATTTCTGTAATTACAATTCTAACACGAGCATTAGATCTTTTATTTCCATTAGCACCACAAGCTGACATATTAGTATCACTTACAAAAGACAGAGCAGTTCCAGGACCTGCAGGCTGATAAAAAAATGTTTGGCCAAGAAAGGCTTGTGGTGCAGGAACATTACCAAAAGCTGTGTAAGGCCCATTACCGTTATTGTTTTCAAACTCTATGGCAGCATTTGTTGTTGTTCCAGTTGTTATATCAATATTTTGATTTACCATAAACTGGTACATATCAGAATAATCTTGAGCCGCTGTAAATGTTTCGTCAAAAAGGTATTGTCTAAAGGGACAGCTATTTATTCCAAGAAAACCACTTTGTGAGTTTCTAAAGTTATTTATATAGATTCTTACAGTTGATCCAGCTGGTATTGGAATAGGAACACCAGCGCTATCATTTAGACCCACATTGACAAGAGCGCCCTGCGGCCAAGCACCACTTGTAGATGAGGAAGCGACAGTACCTGTATCAAAAATACTTTGATTTCCATCTATAGGATTAATAGACCCTGAGTTTATTTTCATATATACACCAGGGGGATTTGTTCCTGCAAGAGCACCAGCCCCAGTATTAATACCATCTCTGGCGTAAGTTTTTATATCTAATACATTTAATTTTAATTCAGTATCCTGTACTCCTGCAGTGTCGAGCTTGCAAAATAATGTGTCTCCAATATTAACTTTATTAATATTATCCCCTTCAAGTTGGTAATAATAAGTTTGTAAATCAATCTTATCTTGTATAACTTTATTAACATATACAGTTTCATAAGTACCCTGCCTTGGCTTTACAACAAACTTATATTTATCTGCCCAAAAAGGAGGTAGATTATTTAAGGTTACTTGTATTTGGTTTTTAGTTGTAGAATTTATAGGAGGAATAAATACTGTATTTAGCTCTGAAACCAATACAGTAGAAGCTCTTCCATAGTCATCCATATATACTATTCCAGTTTCATAATCTCTGTTACTATGTAAGCTTAAAGTATTTAAAATTTTTCTATACTCAGCAAGACTACTGAATGCTACAAATTCAAAGTATTCCCACATACTACTTACCGAAGCTGGTGAAGATGCTGCATCCGAAAACTCAACAGCTAAAGCTTGTAATGTAAAAGAGTCTCCATTAACACTATATCCAAAGCCTTGATTTACTTCACATGGTGATGTGGTTGGGTCTCCACAATTAGAAGTGATTCCTGAATTTATTAAGGGTAAGCCTGGAGCATCTCCTACGGCTGTATTGAAATTATCTACAGCAGTTGCTCCGCTTGTTGATGTTGCAACAGGTTGAAAAACTGGAGCTGCAGCTGTTCCTATTGAGTTTTGAAATTCAATACTGTTTAACATTTGATTTACATTATCGTAAACTATAGAAGCTGTAAACTGAACATTAACAGTGAAAATATTTCCTCCATTTGTTTCATAGTTTAAATCTACATTCGGCCCACCATTTCCTTGAATTGGAGAAGAAGGAGAGCTTTGTAGAGACATCATAAAATTAAAAGTAGTTCCAATAGCGATTGGTATTGGAGAAACAGTAGAAAAATCAAAAGTTAATTGATCATTTGAAACCGTAGTAGGCGTTGAAGGATTTATTGTATAGGAAGTTCCTGAACTACTTGCTACAGGAGTGGCTAAAGCTGTGCCAGTTATGTCGCTAAACACTGGTATGGTTTTGTAATCTATATTTAGTCGTGTACCTTTTGGTTGTTCAATGTTGTATCCTTCTGTGTAGTTTCCATACATCAATCTATTTCCTTGAATAGTTTGAGCTTGAGAAAGCAAGGGAACGTTGTCGTACAGTCTAAGAAGTTCATCGCTGCCCAGTGTAGTATATATTTTACTATTAACAAATTGCACAGAAACGCTTGCGTTATTAGCCCAAGAATTATCAATTTTATTATATCTTTCTACAACATATATAACATTGGAGGAAGCGTCTTTATACACAAGCTCTACTTCAAGGGCTCTTTCTGTTCCAGTAGAAAAAGTTACATTAGCACCATTAAAAGAATTTTGCATTCCTGCATTATTGAAATTATCTATAGAAAATTTAAAATTTTGAGCTTGAAATGCAGGCTGACTAAATAAAGATAAAGCGCTATATTGTCCATCCTCATATCTATATCTATATGCAAAAGATATAAAATTATCTATTAGGTAGTTTTCTTGTCCGACAACATTTATTAAAGATACTTTTGGAGATTCTAAAGGGACATAATTAGACCCAGTATTCTCATACCCTGGTATCTTTTTTATAACATTTATGTCATCTTGAGTAATCTGATCTACGCCTCCTACTGGAGACGGATAATTTTTTGTTACATTTATTACCCTTGGAGGGTTTATGTTGTCTGTAAAAAATAAAAGATCGTCTATCTTGTTAACTCCAGTAACAAGGTATGAACTATTAAAGTTTAGAACAGAAGTGCTTTCTACGTGGTATGTTAGTAAATTATTTTGAGTGTTGTAAGACAAAATCATGTCAACAGTAGGTGATGTTACAAACCAGTATAATGTTTGCTTTATACCATCTTCGTAAACGCCAATACATTTTGCTCCCTCAACTGCACTTCCTTCAAAAGTTATAGCCGTAAGAGGTAGGTTTCCTTTTGAGTTTTCTACAGCTCCAATTTCAGTGGTTTCTGTAGAACCAAGACGTACATTACGAGCATCTACATATTCTCCTTTGGGAACTAAGCGTTCATCAACGCTTTTGTTCATCCTGCCTAATATAAAATTATTTGAAATATTTCTACTCGACATATTATTTTAGCCATTTATCCTTACCTCTCATATTCATTAAGAGTCTACCTGGATGTATATTACTTAATCTTAACTTAGCGTTTCTAAGCAAAGAAGACTTATCTTTTCTTGCTCTATTTATCACATACTCTTGAACGCCAAGCTTAGAGTTTAATATAGAGTATTTTATGTAGGCATATAGAAATTCTTCAAACATCTTGTTAACACTAACAGACGAGTCATCTCCACTTTCTAATCCATCGGAAACATATTCTAAAACTATAAACTCTCCCTCAAGACCTGAGCTAAAATTAATTACACCACCTTTCTTGTCAATACTAAAAGTTGGATTAGAGTTTGCTGTTTCGGTATTCATACCAAACCTTGCTCCAATACCATAGTCAAAGTACCAGCAGCCATCAATGTTATATCCTGACTGACCATCATAAGCGCCACCACCAGTATAAATACTTGGAGCAGTACCTGCTATTCTATCTATTGTTAGCTTAGATTGGTTTGGTTTTAAAACGTTTCCATCTATGTCAAATAATATTTTATAGTTGTTATCTTGTAGGTAAGCTCCACTCCAATTTGTTTGAATGTTTTCTGTCAATGGTATAAGAACCTGTCCATTTGTGTATTGAGATATACGAACCCAGTTAACATAATCCTGTGGCAATATAAATCTAAGTTGACTATCTATTTGTAACTGAAGGATTTTAATCTCCTTCATTGCATCATAGTTTAGTTCTTGTATACCACGCTTAGCGTGAAACAAAATCTGATACCTTTCAATGTTATTAATAAGTTCATTGTTACCCTGATACATTAATGTAAAGTTATTAACAATATCATCTAAGGTAACGTACTGGTACGAACCCCAATTAGCATCTTCAGGTACAACCCCTCCGTTTTCATAATACTGATAATCTGTTATATAACTCATATTAACTTGTTTCTTGGTTATCCATTTCTACTTGATCCATAGCAAAGTTTACTACGTCAGCCTCTCTAATCTCTATACCAACGTATTGCAATATCTTAGCCACTAACATTGGCTCATCAGATAATGGTAATTCAAAATCTTGATAGTCAGGTTGACTACTGTTGAATATTGGAGAACCTTGCGCTCCTATGCTTATGTAAGTCCATTTTGGATCTTTAGGGTATCTAATATATTGAACCTGTATGTCTCCTTGGTTTTGTATTGTTTCTGGGTAAACCGTTATAAACTCTTGATTAGTTCCTGATAAACCATCTAACGTGTACGCTGGATATTGTTTATTAGGAGATGTTAAATTAGAGCTTGTAAGGTTAAATATTTTATTTTGACTAACTCTTTCTACTTTAACTATATTTTTGTTAGAATATATTTTGTAGCCATTACTTGTCCCGATGCTTCCGTTTATTACTAAGGTGGTGCTATTAGGTACAGCAACAACACTTGCGGAAAGAAGCGTAGTAGAACAAACCACAATACTATTTAAGGGTGGAAACGGAGCGCTAACTGGTATTGGTAGGAATGGAGCGGAAGGCTCTGTAATAGTCCCTGTTCCAGCATTAAATCCTCCAACACCTGTAAACAATAATGTTGGGTAGTAGAACACTTTATTTATTAAATAATAATCATTTGGCAAAAAATATCTATTACTTATAATATCTGTTCCAAATGGCGCTCCAGGAACAAAACCATTTTGTATTAAAAAAGCAGAAACAGAAAACGAATCTATTACTTCTTCTAATCCCTTTACTATATCTGCATATCCAATTCCAGAAGTCTTTTGGTTTTGTCTTATTATCCAGCTGTTGTACTGGTAGAAGTAGTTCTCAAACATATCCATTTGAGCCTGCTTAGCATACAAGTTAAAGTCTTGTGGAGAAATGTATCCGTAGTTGTTTTTATTAGCAATAGCTAATACAGTATTTCTAACCGAGTTAATCATGCTGCAAAGATAACAAAAAAAAGAGGCCCTATTTTTTTAGAGCCTCTCTTAATTTTTAATAGAAATTAATCTAATTAAACATTTACAATACTTGCTACAGCTTTCGGTAGATTCATCTCGTAATAAGCGTTTTGCCAAGAAGTAGCTAAAGCTATTTCCTGTCCGTCTAAGATAGCTGTGTAAACATCATGAGCAACTTGTGCTGCAGTTGTTACTGTAGTAGTTGTACCATCAACATAGTCGATTGTAACTGTTGTTGCTGTAGCAGTTGCTGTAGCAAGTGCTTTAACTCCATCAAGGCTGATCAACTGACCAGTGATAGGAGCATTTGTAATTTTAAGAAATTTTGCCATTTTATAAAAAGGTTTTAATGGATTAATAAAGCACAAAGATAGACAAAAAAAAACACCCATCTCTGAGTGCTTTCTTAATATAAAGTTGTTTAGTTTACTTTTTTAGTTTCTTACAAAGACTCTTGTAAGTTTCTAATCCTTCATCACTCTGCATCCAAGATGACAATATGTACATAGGGTCTTCACCAAATGGTAATGATAAAAGTTTTCTGTTAGTCTTTCCAGACTTCATGTAAATAGACTTAGGGTCAAGAGTTAAAAATCCTCCAGAAATAAATTGAGCAATATTATTTTGAATCTCTAAGTTTGGATCATCTAATATCTCTAATAAATTATGAGGATTATTTTTAGCAAAATACAGAACATCACGATTGATTTCTGCACTACTCATGTTTTCAACTTGAGTGCCAAACAATACTCTTGCAACAGCAATCTTAGTTTCTAAACTCATTTCTCTTGCAGCCAATAACGCATCAATCTCTATTTGCATATCGTCTACTAATTCTTGAGCTTCTTTAGCCTTGTCTAATTCAGAAAAAACTTTTCCATTGCCTGGGTGTAAAGCTAAAAATTGTTGAAGGACTTGGTTTTCTTTTTCAACAGTTAAAAAACCATCCTCAAAAATAATTGGTTCTAATATAGCGTTCCCATCTTGATCGTCCATAAAAGCAGTTCTCTGATTACGAGCATAACGAAGTGGTCGGTTTACACCAGTCTCTTCGTCAAAATGTAATAAAGGAAATCTTCTACTGTGTTGGGATGCTAATATATAAGATAGCGGAGCTACCTCTCTTTTTAAGATGTAAATTTTATTTACAAACTTGTCTTGTATTTTTTTCATTATATAATATTTAATTAAAGTTAAAAAAAGAGGAGGGAAAAATCCCTCCTCCATTATTGTTATCTGCTTACGCTTGGAATAAGAAGAAGTTGTTTGCACCTAAAGTACATACAGCTCTTTCACTCAAGAAGTTAACAGTCATTGCATCTAAGTCAGATGTCATTGCACCACCAGCAGAACCAGTAATCCAAGTCTTGTAACGTCTGTCTTCAGTTTCAGAAGCTCTGTAACGAACGTGTAAGAATGGACGCTTAGCGTTCTTTCCTAATACTTGGTCGTATACAGTAGTTGATCCAGCAGGAACTAAAAGTCCGTTTACTGCACCGCCTACTAAGCCACCTCTCATTGTAGGATCGTTTAAGTATTTCCAGTCAGACTTGTAGAAGTCATATCCTCTACGGAATCCTGTGAAACCTAAGTTTAATGCCATGTCAGCATCGTTGTCAAACAAGCCATAAGAAGTACCACCAGCTCCATAAGAGTTTTGAGCAGCTAACATATCATCAATATCGAAAGAGAACTGACGATTAACGAATAATACATTTTCTTCAATAGAACCTTGCTTGTCAAGTCTCTGGATAATAGAGTCGAAACCTGCTAATGCAACTGGGTTACCACCACCCCAAACGTTTCCTCTGTTGTTTACAACATAGAAGATACCTTCAGAACCTTTGTTACCAACAGTTGTAGAGACAGCTTGTGTAGTAACACCTGAACCTGCAGCAGCTGGAACAGCTTCTACCATAGCAGTTTCTAAATAGTCTTCGAAACGAAGTCTTGTTTCAGCTTCCGCTTTTAGATACCATAAGTATCCAGACTCACCATTCTCAGTTGATACTTCAATCCATCCAATCTGAGCCATGTCAGAACCACTTACCTCGTAAGTATCCTTAATGATGATTGGAGAGTTTTCGAAGATCAAGTCAGCTGGCTCAAGAGAACCTTGCATTCCTGCTTGTCCTTTTCTAAACTCAGAACCATAAGCCCAAATAGTTAAAGTTGATGGAGCAGCTGGAACTACAGCAGCCTCATAGTAAGCAACTGTAAAAGTGTTAACACCTGTAACAGACGTAACGACAGCTTTATTGCTTAATATTGAACCTGGAGTTTCGTCAGAAACCATAATAGTTTGACCTACTCTGAATGCAGGGCCAGTAATTGCTGTTGCACCTGTCATTTGAGAACCTGGTACTGCTGCAGTTGGAGAGTTGTTTACTTGTCCAATAGGAGTAATAGTAATTGTTGCTTCTCCAGCCACTACTGCTGATGAAGTACATCCTGTGTACTTAGTGTGTAATCTTCCTTGTTCAGCCCACTTGATTAAGTCGGATGCACAAGGCATTTCAGCACCCACCATTCTTAAGAATGATGCTACTGATCGGTTTCCATAACGCTCAAATTCCTTTTCATAAGTATCAGGAAGATACTGATTTAAGAAATTAAAATCTGTTATGTAGTTAGTTGCTGTAGGGACTTGTGCAGCTGATGGCTGCAGTTGAAACCCTGGTGTAGCTAATACGCTCATTTTTTAAAATTTTTTAGTTTATAATTATTTTCTACTTTTAATTTTGAGTCCTCTACTACTATCAGAACTGATTGCTCTAATGGACTGACCATTCTTAGTTACGCTTTGGTTTGCTGATCGCACATCCATATTAATGTTTTTAGATTTCTTAGAAACATTATCTACAGTAGCGGCAACACCCTGTTCGTAAAAAAATTGAGCAAACTTATCTGGATTCATTGCCATTGATAGTGCTCGATGGTATCCTTTTGGATCATTCATCAAACCAGTTTCCGAATCCATGTACTTATTAACAAAGTTACTAACATTGGACTGTAAACTGTTTAATTCTTTGGCATCTCCAGGCTTAAAGTTAATTTTATTTCCTCCGACTTCGAACTCAAAACCTTTAAATTCATCGTTAAAAACCTCTTTGGTTTTATTTAAGAAATAGTCATATCTTTTCTTGGTTTGTTCTTGAGTATTATTTGACTCATCAATATAACTCTTATAGCGTTGAAGTTCTTCTTGAGCATCATCTGACAACCCACTCCCACTTGACTCAAGAGGAATTTTATATTTGTCTTTTTGCTCATTAAAAAACTTCTTTGCTTTAACAAGTTCTCTTTTTTGCGCTAACTTTCTTTTCTTAATGTCTTTATCTTCATCAAGATCTTCATCATACCCAAACTTATCTTCAATTAAATCTTGAATGTCAATGTCATCCAATCCCTCTTCAGTAGCCGAGTAATAATTAGTTAGCAAATCAGAGGCATCCATTTCATCGTAATCCTTTTGTAGTTTTACGAAGTCATCAATACCTCTTCCAGTTTCTCTTTTATATTCAAAGAACGCTTTTACATCGTCTGGTAAATCTTCATTTGACTCTTTCTGAGTAAATAAATCATCTACCGATGTAATCTCTTTATTGTATCTGTCTCTTATATAAGACAGAACATCTTCATCTTTTATTGCTGACTCTTGTGTTTCTTCTTTCGATTGTACACTTTCTTCGGTTTGCGTGGAGGCGGTACTTTCAACGCTTCCTGCCACTCCCTCAGAGTCAGCTGTACTGTTTTCAATTTGTTGTTCATGTTCTTTTAAAAGCTTTTCTTCCACCTCAGCGATAGACTTTTGTTCAGAACTAACTTCTTTTACTTTAATTTCCATTTGATTTAATTTTTTACAAAGTTAAACATTATTTAAACACCTTATCTTGGCTCAAACTCAGCAAGATCAAACCCATCTAAACTATCCTCGTTAGACTCAAAGCTAACTGGTGGTAGATTGTTTTTTCTCTGCTGAATAAGCTTTGACTGCTCAGTGTTTGCTTGACTAATACGCTTAGACTTTGCATCATCACGTTTAGTTTCTCTTTCGTCAAGTTGTGACTGCTCTACTCCTTTTAATTGCATTTGCATTTGGAACTCTAATTCCATCAATTGCTTTTTAAGTTGAGCTTCATTATTTTGTTTTTGCATTTCAAGAGAAATTTCAACTTCTTTAAGTTTCATCTTAGAGTTGGTCTCCATTTCCATCTTCTGCATTGCAGCTTGTGCAGCTGCTTGTTGAGATTGCATATTGTTTTGTTGCTGCATTTGCATCTCAGTAGCTTTTTGTTCTTGAGCTTGTTTAGCTTTTTGAGTACGCTTTAATTTTAACAATTGATTAGCCATCTTAAGGTTTTTCAATTCTCTAATATCAATAGCATCTTCAAGATCTATACCGCCTTTTGATAAAGCCATTTGGATATTAGCTTCTAATTGTGCTCTCTCTTCTTCGTCAGGAGCAACCTCTATAAATATACCAAAGTCATATAAGTACAAGTTTTTAATTTGTTCTAATATTCCCATGTTATACTTCCCTATCTGCATAGCGAACTCATCTCTAAACTCTGCATACTGAAGAACATCAGCGGTTCTTAAAGCTAAAGCTTGAGCTAATGTTTTAGTTAGGTATAGACTTCCCTGTAGTATGTGTCGAGTAGCTGTGTTAGAATTTAATGCAGCCAACTTCTGTACACCAACTAAAGAGTTAGGGTCTGGCGTAGATCCATCACGTGCCTCATTTAATCCTGTAACAGCTCTAATCATATCTAAATAGTGATTATAGTTTCCTATAAGCATTTGCATTTTGCTTGCTCCACTATTAGAGGTTAATTGTTGTATCGGAACTTTTGCGTTGTTGTACTCACCATCCTGAGTGTAGCTTCTACCAACTACACTACCTGTTTGGAAGTATAATCGTAAAGCATCAGATGGATCATAAGAGTTACCTGTCCCCAAGTCTACTTCGCTTAATCCGTCTGCATCTATAAACACACCATCAGGAACAACACGTGAAACAACTTGTTGTATTTTTAAGTGACTTATTTGTATAAGGTCTGCAAAAGGAATCATTCTTCTTACTAAAGATTCAATAGCTCCTTTGTACATTCTTGGTGCTACAGCTACATAGTTAGGCATAGCGTGTTGACTTGCAGAATTAGGTCGAACCATATTCTCCATCATCTTCCACTCTAATAAAAAGTTTGTACCCATAACCATAACGCCTTCATACCAAACGTCAATAGTTTTTTCTACTTTCTCAAAGTTACCCTCATCCATCATTTCTTGAGGAGGATTAAATTGATCATCTTTTTCTACAACCTTAAAGTTTCCTTCAGCAGTTGTTTTCTTTTTGTAAACAAACTTGTTTGTGCTTTTGTAATTAAAGTACATTAAGGTAACAGTATCTCTTGAGAATATACTATTCTGATACATAGCCGATACATTATAGTAGTCATACCATGCTTGGCTATACTTTGATATTTCTTCTAAGTCTTCGTTAGTTAAGTCTGGCTTAATCTTCATTAGCTCCGTAATAGGAACTGTCTTAATTTCTCCCCAGTAAAAACAATCTTTAAAGTAAGGGTCTTCTGTATAACTATAAACCACATTTGCTGGATCAACATAGTCTACCCTAACTCCATCGCCAGGAAGAAACATATGCTTAGTAATTCCAATTCCTAAAGTAGTTATGTCATAATCACATCTTTTTCTTAGGTCATCATAATTACTTTCTTCAAACATTGTATTAATAGCTTGCTCTGCTGCTATTTCTACTGAAGGCTTGTAGTTCATTTGCATGAAAAGCTCCAGCTCTGTGTCTGAAGCAGGTAATGATTTTTGATCTATAGTAAAAGGATTAACGTTAAAGTCTTTTTCAATTTGCTTAAACAACTCTTTGTTAACCATGTCAGTCTCCACCACATTCTGAAACTCACTTCTTTTTTCTGCAGACATAGCGTCTTGAGCATAACAGTTTATCTTAAATAATCTGTCAGACATTCCATTAACAACTATGTCTACGAACTTAGGAATAATTGGAACAGGTGTCCAATCTAAATTTAGATAAGATAAATCTCCATCAATAGCAAGCTCGTTCTTATACTTGGCTATAGACTGTTCTCCCCTGGCATAAAGTCTTAATCTATTGAACTCTCTCCATTGACTGTAGAACCTACAGTTGTTTCCGTCCCTTCTAAACCATTCGTATTGTATGGCCTGTCCTATTTGAAGACCATATTCTTGAGTCTTCTTTTCTGCATCTGACACAAACTGATCAGGGAATGCGGCAGCCTGTATGTCTATTTTTACTGACTTCATCTATTAATTATTTGGCTTGTTGAAGACTTATTATCATATCTTGCAAAGTTAATACTTATTTTCGATTTTTGTTTAGAAGGTGTGTATAAGTGTTTCTGATTAGCCATTATAGCTAAACCAGAACTAATGGCAGCATCAAACTTAGTTCTATTGGTAATATCAAACTTTGCCCAGTCCTGTAATGTTTTAGAAAAATACATTTCACCCATCTCTTCAGAAGGCCTGTAGTCCTCTGTAAAATCTAATCCTACGTATTTCTCAATGTATGATTCAATAGCTGCTGCGTGAGACTGTTTAACGTCTTCAGAAGTATTTGGTATACCTCCTAACTCCTTCTCTGTTTTAGAAAGCTTGTTGTAAGTTTTGTCTGGTCTATTTAAAGAGTATCCCCTATACCCTCTGTTCTTAAAGTGATAAAGTAATCGAGGCTTATTGTTCTCACAAAGTATTGGCATTCCGTAAAATATACAAGCCATTAATACTTCCTCAAAAAATATCTCTGCAGTTTGAGGTCTTGCAATATATTCTAAAAAGAAATGATTGCTTGGAGCATTATCCATATTGAATTTTGTTAATCCATGCAACGCTCCGTTAGATCCTTTGCCTACCACAACACCAGATATATCATAGGAGTCACATCCAAAAGAACCTATATGCTCGTTCCCTGGCCTCTTTTGTCCACGTTGTACTGTCATTCTGTTTCTCATGTTAGCCTCTGGAATCCAAGAGACTAAAAATCTTCCGTTTTTATTTGGATGCCAAATGACCTGAGTATCTTTTATCCCATCCTTCCAAGCAAATGAACCCTGCGTAACCTGATGTTTTATATTTATAGAATCATTATAATCTATCTGCTGATATATTTTAGTTAGATTAAAAATAGATTGTTTGCTTTCATCTCTAAATGCGTGAGACTCTGTTCTTGGAAACTGTCTATAAAATTCATTAAGAGCATCAGCGTCTTGAGATAAAGAATCTACTTCGTTCTTCCAGTAGTCAATAGCTCCAGCATCAATTAACTCACCATCAATTCCCACAACAGCAGAAGTAGGAGTAGTTAGTACAGGCATTCCATACCTATCTATATATCCTTCAAAGTTCCATTCCATTGGAATAAACAAAGAATAAAGACCGCTTTTTGTTTGACCATTAGAATTTCTTTTTGACGGAAGAGAATCTTCGTAAAGCTTTTTAAAGTTATTACCACCTTTGTCTAATGCGTTTGATGTTGATCCCATCATACATTTACCTATAACCTTACTACCCAGCCTTAAACACGTTTTAGTTACCCTCCAGTTATTAAGTATATTGTCTGGCCTTTCCCACTTACCACTTTCATCGTGAAGAAGTAATCTTAATTTTTCACCATCATAGCTATTGTCACCTGTGTTTTTCCAGTCAATCGTAGTGTCAAGTCCTTCAAGCTCTGAATCTTCAAGGATATACATATTTTTTTTAGTAATCTTTGATGCTGGAACACGATAAGCTAATTCAGTCTTAGGCTTATCCATACCATCTTGTATTGGTTTAAAAAAGAATGGATAGTTGTTAGAAATAGGAACAACCTTGTCCGTAAACATTTTCTTGGCATCAGAACCAGTCTTAGATAAAATACCAACCCTTGCATCTTTAGTTATAGTTGCAGTATTAACGCCCTCGTTTGAAGCCATGAAAGAAAATCCTGAACGTCTTATTTTTAAATAACACATACCAAAACTTCTCTTGTCAGCTTTGCAGGCTTCCCAAAATATATAAAATATTCTATTAGCCTCTCTAAAGTCTGGATGTCCAACGTCAATTTTAGTCCACTGTAAATACATATAGTGAGTGCCAGTAATATACGTTGGCTCACCGTTATTCATAAACCAAAATCCATCGTCCCTTTTATCAAACTCACCCTCTATATAGTCAACCCACTTACCTTTAAAATTGTCTGGTACATCGTGCCATTGAAATATAGACTTAATACGAGACAACTCTTTTGGATAATCAAAAGCCTCCCAATACTGTTCTTCTTTCTTTTTAGATCTTTTATATATTTCTTTTGGAGCTTTTGGTAGCGCAATCTTTAAACCATTAATGTCTATTATATTTTCAATTTCTCCTGTTTTTGAAATTATAATAATATCATACTTCAAATCATATCCATAAACCCAAGACTTAGCTCTATTCTTATTAGAAAGAACGGCTTTGGGGACAACATTTTTTAATATAGTATATAACTTATTTTGATCTCGACTCTGCAAATCCCTTTGGTTTATTTGTTTTATGGTCTATAATACCACCTTCTAATAAAGCTCTTTCTTCTTCTATTCTTTTTAATATCTCAAACGCATCCATAATACAAAGCTTCTTAGTTGCAGCCGCATTCTTTAATCTATCAGCAGCCAACTCATCATCTTTGTCAAACTTAATAATATCTTCCTTAGCAACTTTTACTAATTGCTTTACGGCTTTTTCACCAGCCTCTATAATGCTTAACTTTAATTCTTTATTATTCATACTTATAAAACATTACAAAAACATTTCTACCTTCCTTCCAAGAAATATTTGGATACTTGCTGTGAAAGTAACTTGATGGATAGGATACTAATCTATTCTCCTCATACCCAACAACAGTGCTTAACCTCCATCTATCCGTATCTTCAGCGTCTACATCTATCATACTATTATAGTCCTCGTCTGTTATATCTTTAGGAATCTCTCTTCCATAAACATCATGCTCCCACAGCGCAGTTCCATGAAGGTCATCTCTTTCTCTTGGAGACATATAAAGAACTAAGGCTCTATCTGGTTTCTCTCCGTTTATATTTAGGTCTGAATGTATTCTCCAAGTTGTGTCTAAGTCTTCGTTAGATGTTCTAAAAAAACTTAATATGTTTCTTATCTTTTTTCTCTCAATGTTAGATAAGGTTTGAATCATATATTCATTAAAATGCGGTAAAGATTTTTTTATATGAAAGTCTTTTCCTCCAGAATTAACTGTATTAAATTCTCCGTTGTTTAAGTATTTTTGTAAAGACTTAAATAAAACTTCTGGAATAAAATCGTCTTTAATGTATATCATAATATCATAGTAATATTATTGGTAAACATTCTGTAAAGCTTCTCCCCCTCTACCGTAAATTCATATTCGCTTTCTGGCTCAAAACTTATTTCATCACCTATACTCACTCCCTTATCTAAAAGTTCTTGGTTTATATATTTCACAATACCGACCAAAGGTTCTTCTTTTTGACCAGTAAACATAAAGAAGTCATCTTTAGATTTAACTGGTTTTATAAAACAATACTTTCCATGAGCCATCCATTGTGTACCATTATGGTACATAAAAAACTGATCGCTATCTATAAAAAATAAATCATCTTTGAAATAACTCTTTCCGCTTTTTTGAACTCCATACATATTGTAAAAAAACTTGAACACATTATGGTGAACAAGCAAGGTGTCTCCTTTTTTAATAGGTCCTGTATATTGTATTGGTGTGGAAACTACCTCTGCAAACCTATTAGATACTTTGTGGTCTTCCTGAGAGGAGCTAATTATAAAGTCAACATCACCAATTTCTTTGGTGTTGTCATATCGCTTCCCCTTTGCAGGTTTAACAATAAACTGATATGGTGATCTCATTAAAAATTTATATTAAATTCAACTGAAATTGGTAGAGTAAATAAAAACTCTTTCCACAAATATACAGCCTCATCCTTTATAATCCAAATTTTATACGATGTCTCTTTTGATTGAATAAGATGTATTTTGTAGTTTCCTCCTAACACATCTTGTCCCACTATATAATGCATTGCATTTTCTTTATAGTCAGAACCAATTGATATTTTTCTAATATCCATTTGATTTTATTTTTCATCAACAACTATGCATTCATTCATTATCTCTCCAATCTCTTTAACAGTTTCAAGATGACTGATTGGTAATGATTGTAATAGTTTGTTAATTTGATTAATTTCTTTTTCAGTTAATTTAATTTCCATTTTATTATGCTAATAATATTCTTTGTTGCACTCCGTTTATAACCACTTCCCAATATTTTGAAGAGGTCTGTACTGCGGTATTTACCGAGCCAGCTTCATATCCTGCTGTTGCAGACCCTACAACAAATTGATTATCACCAATTACGTTTGAAGCTCTTGCACCTAAAACTACAGATCGTCTTCCAGAAGTTCTTGCATTCGGACCAATAACAACAGATTCAATAACGTTTGCTGCGCTTGTGAAGTTTTGAACCTCGTGACCTATAAAAACCCCCAAGCTTAAATCTCCAGTAAATCCTGTTGCTATTGCTCTCGATCCTATTATAACGGAATTTAGATTATTACTACCACCTACCGAAGCAGCTGCTCCTGCTCCTATAACAGTAGCTCCTTGTGAAACTCCAGCTCCAGCTGCTTCAGATCCAATTACAACTACACCTTCTTTTAATCCTCCAGTACCTGATGCCGCATTTCTACCAATAACAACATTACCAGCAAATCCAGCACTAAGGGCTGATGAAGACTGATAGAACGCTCTTCTTCCAATTACTACATCTCCAGGGCTTATTCGTGACTGGAAAGCGGCCTGTTCGCCAATAACAACTACTTCACCAGTCTCTACGTGTCCAACAGCTGGTGCTACGTATGCATTACTCCCAATTATAGTATTGTTTGCAAAGTTTAATGTCGAAGCGTTATTTAGCAAACCTCCTGGTGATACAATTACATTATTGGACCAGAATCCATTAGCTGTAGCGTTACCGCTCATATTTGCAACAGCAAAACTATTTCGAGTATTGTCTTCAATGTATATGGCGTTTTCTGATCCAAAGTTTAAAGCATATCCTCCAGGAGTTACTGTAGAGCTAATAGCAACTGCTCCAGATCCATTATCATAAACTCTACTATCACCTATAGATGTTCCACCTACATTGTTGAATTTAGATACAAAATTCTGCGTTCCTGCTATTGGAAGGGAAGCTAAAGATAATGTAACCGTATGTGGATCTCCTGAAGTTCCTGTTCCTGTTAATGCGGTAGAAATAAGTCCTGACCCTACAATGCTAACATACTCTGCATCATCAACTGCAGAAGTACCTCCTGAATCTGCTGTAAGATTCCAATTAGTCATACCAACAGTTCCAGTGTTTGTAATTGTTACAGCTCCAGTAGCACCGCTTAATGATATTCCAGTTCCAGCAACAAGACTTGTTACTCCTGTGTTACTAAGAACAACAGCTCCAGTGTTTGCCGTTATACCTAACCCACTACCTGTAGTAGATAAATTAGTTACACCAGTGTTTGAAAGGGTAACAGTATCAGTAGCCGATAAAGCTACTCCAATTCCTGTTCCTTGATTTATAGTTAAAGTATCTGAGTCAGAAATAGTAAGATCAGATCCAGAACCATCAGTGGCTACTGTAAAACTATCCATGCTGCCAGTAGGTCCGCTATAAGCTATTGTTACATCTCCTGTAAATGCTGGCCCACCAGTACCAGCAGTAATAGATAAATTAGCTCCTGCTGTTAAAGTGTTTACTTGATTTCCAACAAGAGTTGGCACAGCCCATGTGTTATCACCCCTTAAGAATGTTGTAGTATCTGTTGTTCCAGTAGCAGAAAGATCTGCTGTTATGTTTATGTCTCCAGTACTTGATGTGTCTGGAGTTAAATCTATAAATGTTCCATCTGTAGTTACAAGACTTAACACCCCTGTGTTTGTAATTGTAGGATTTGATCCAGCTCCTATTGATATTCCGCTACCATCAGTCAAGGATACAATTCCTGTATTTGTAATTGTTACAGTGTCAGTTGCGCTAACAACAGCTGTAATTCCAGATCCTGCAGTAAAGGTTAATGTGTCGTTATTACTTATAGTCTCTGTTGTAGAACCATCCGTAATATTAAAGCTACTCATTGTTCCAGGTACAGATCCTGCAGTAACAGCAGTAAGGTGACCTCTTGCGTTAACGGTAACAGAAGAAGGATAAGAATATGAACCAGCAACTACTCCTGAATCATCATGTGTTACTCTAACTATTCCAGTAGCAGAAGCAGCTGTGCTTATATCTGTAAATCCTAATATGCTTAATGTATTATTTGCTGTGTCTATTGTTTGTGATGGGCCTCCATCTGCAGCTGCAATAAAAGATGCCATACCTGCCGCATTAGCAACCCATGCTCCAGTACCATCAAGAACAGTGCCTGCTGTACCTCCAGAGGGAACAAGACCTATATTTGCTCCTCCATTATAAGTGTATAAAGTTATAGTAGACGGACCGCCTGCACCATTAACAACACTAATACCACCGTTAGGAATTGTGTTCGGTATAGTTGCTGCAATATTTATTTGACTTACGCCAGTAGAATCAAGCGTTATATTATTTCCAACTAAAGTAGACGATATATTAGTTCCGCCTATTATGTTTACGGTGTTTCCATTAGTTACAGAAGATGTGCTTGAGTTGTCTCCTATATTCCAGCTTGTCATACCTACAGATCCAGTATAGCTTAAGGTAGCCTGTCCGTCAGCAGCAATAGATACTCCTATGTCAGCCGATCCACTTAAATTAGTAATGCCTGTATTTACAAATGTTACTGTGTCTACAGCAGAAACAGTAGCAGTCATACCAGTACCTGCGCTAAATGCTGGAGTACCAACCAAGAAACTTATTGTGTTTCCGTCATTTATGGTTTGTGTTGTAACAGAGTCTGAAATAATAAAACTACTCATCGTTCCTCCACCAGAAGGTAGTGTAATCCAAGCTCCTGCAGCTCCATCAAGATATTTTCCAGCAGCTCCTCCTGCAGGTACGTGCCCTACATTTGATCCACCAGCGTATGCGTTAGAAGCTACAGTAACTGTTCCTGTAGTAGGAGTTATTGTAATAGCATTTCCAGTAGATGTTCCAGCCGCTATAGCAGTAACTGAATTTACAGAAGCTCCAGATACTGATTGCCATTCTATTCCAGTTCCTGCTGCATTAACAGTAAGTACATATCCTGCAATACCATTGCTACCTAACGTGTCTTGAATGTTTGTAGGTATAATTGTTGGAACTGTAATAGTAGAAGATCCTGTTAATACCATACTTAGACCAGAAGTGTTTCCGTTAGTAAGCACATTATTTAAAGTAGGGTTAACAGATACGTTAGACCATGTTAATCCTCCTCCAGTAGATGTTAATACCTGTCCATTTACTCCAACGCCACCACCAGCATTTATGGTACTGCTCGGTTGAAATATCATTGATCCAGTTAAATCTATATTACCAGTAAGGTTTATATTTTCTGTTGCCGTATCTCCAGCTGTTAAAACAGTCTGTAGAGTTGGAGTTGTAGCAGAAGCTGCATCTATCCATTGCACACCAGAACCTGTAGAACTTAAAACCTGTCCTGCTGTTCCTACTGCGCCTGTGCCGTCTTCTATTGTTCCGTCTACCTCTATGTCCGAAGTAAATGTATTTGTTCCTGAGAATGTATTGTTTGAAGCAAGAGTCATTACATTAGTTGCGGAAGTTGTAAAAGCTCCGTTACCAACCATGTTTATTGCTATACTTGTAGCAGTATTTCCTACCGTCAACACTTGTTGTAGACTTGGTGTAGTACCAGCAGCACTTGACCACTGCACTCCAGTTCCTGCTGCATTAACAGTAAGAACTTGACCAGCCGTACCAACACTATTACTGTAATCGCTAATAGTTGTTGTCGCTCCGAAGTTTAATGTTGTTCCTAAGTTAACGTCACCGCTAAGAGTAGATACGCCTCCTACAGATAGATTGGATGCGTTATCTAAGTTAAGGCCGCCAGATGTAATGTTAACAAGGCCTTGATCAATATTCATATTTAAGCCAGTGGCAGAGTTTCCATTGACTAAGGTTTGTTGTAATGTTTGTGTGTTTGATACTGAAGACCACTCAATTCCTGTTCCAGTTGAAGTCAGCACTTGACCGACAGCACCCAAAGAACCTCCTGCAGAAATACTGTCAGGTACTACGCTTCCAGTAACAACAATGTTTCCAGTAATAAACATACTGGACACTGCACTGTTACCAGTGTTTAAAACAGATTGCAAGTCCTGTAGTGTCGACTGACCTAATAAGTCGCTTACTAAAAAAGTAACCGTTTTATTGTTGTCGCTTACATCTGTTGCTATTAACAGATCACTCGCAGCAGGAGTGACCGTAGGGTATACCGTAGTATTTTCAATTTTTGCCATCTTCTATATTATGTTGTAGATATTAATCTATACTGAAAACTTATTCTTAATGATCCATCTCCCTGTCCTGACCCAGCTGTTGATTGAACAAATGTTTGGTCTGCACCAGAAGCTGTAAATATATAGTCTTGAGAAGCGTTAGAAAAAGTGTTTAAAGGAGAGATTAAATATGCACCACCTACACCGATTCCGCTTGGGTTATTCAATAGCGTAGCATCAAACTCAAAGTATGACGTTGGAACAGAAGGATTAGTATATCCCGATGGTTGAACCCTTATTTTAGAGTTAGGAGCAAAATTAAAATTCTCAGCTCCAGGTTTAAATACAATTCCGCAGCTTATAGGCATAATTAAAGCTGTACCAGCTCCTACAGAAAAGTCTAATATAGGAAATGCTTTTGGTGCTGTATTAAGGGTTTTTATCTCATCAGAGCTTAAAACCACCTCAGACTCCGCACCTCCGTTTAAGAACTCTGACAATGCGCCAATAGTTACTGTTTTGGTGTTATTGTTGTTAGTAACGTCTGTTACAACAAAATAATCTCCTGATGTTGGTGGAATGTTTGGATAAACTGAGGTGTTTTTAATTTTTGCCATTAGTCTTCTTTTACGACTTCTAATTCTTTTTCTTTTACTTCTCCAGTTTCAAGATTAATCACAGCAGTTTCTCCATACTTTTTCATAAGAGCAACTTCATGTTCTTGAAATTGTTTTTTGATTTCTTCTATTCTTAGACATAGAGAATGCTTCTGTAAAGTAACATCTCCTAACTGAGATTTAATCTTATTAAATTCAGTGTTTAATTCTTGAAGTGAATCAAGTTCTTCTTTTGCTAATTTTGTAGCCATTACATTAAATTTTTATAGTTAATATTAATGCAAAGATAACAAAAGAATTGTAATACTATTTGTTCTGTTTGCTTGAACCTCCAAAGAAGAAATCTACTATTGTATTTACCTTGCTTGACATAGCTCCAAATACAGTAGAAATAAAACCTATTTCATAATCACTTAGTTCTAACTCGTGTAGAACAAAGTATTGAAACATGGTGTATGTAAGAAAGAAATAAGCTATAGTAAACAAGGAAGCTAATATTTTTTGAATGAAGGCATCGTCCTTATATAATGATCGAGCATCCTTTCTATCCTCAACCTCTTTATCAAAAGCTTCACGCTCAGCTTCAAGCATTATTCTTCTAAGCTCAAACTTAGCTCTGTCACGCTCTTCATCTGTAGTAATTATTTCATCAAGTATACCCTCTGCATTCTCAACAACTTTACCAAAAAGACCTCCTAATATATTATTGATCATAGTCTGTATATTTAATTGTTACATCTTCTCCGTTAGCTATTGCTTTTGCAATAGTTGGATAAATCCTCTTATACGCATTAACACTTTTACCAACGAATCCATCAGGGAGGACTTGATTATTTTCTTGCGCATCACCCACAATAAGACACCCAGAAGTATGTTCGTCAGTATTACCAGTGTGTATAAGTATATACTCAAAGTTAGGAACATCAACGATATGAAGCATACCACGATGTAAGCCAGGATATTTTTTACTATATTTTTCATGAAACCCTCCTTCTTTTCTTAGTTCTATGCAATACGTGCCAGCAGGAACTCTTGTTTCACCCCTCACTTTAAAAGCTCTTCTTTCGTCTTCTAAAGTATAGCAAAGAAATCTCCTACCTATATCTGTTAACTCAAAAAGCAGACCACTTGAGGAGTCTGCTTCTGAACTAAATCTTAATACTTCTAATTCCAAATCTTATTTTTTAAGTATTCTGAATATTTTAAAACAAGTATATCCTATTGCTAATAGCAAAGATATTAATGTCAGCATTTCGTTACACTCTGTTAAGGTTAGTCCTAAAGCGCCAGCATTTGCGCCTAATACTGTAGCTGTATCTTTCAATTCGTTATGCATTTGTGTTTGTTGATATATAAATTATATCCCCTGTCCATGTTGTTGTTTTAACCCAATTCATATTACAAATATAGTTATTTTTTTTATGGTCTTCCTGGCGCTCCTTCATTGTAAAAAGGATTCCTATTGTCTTTAACCCTTGCAAGTTCTTGTGTTTGAGTTGTTACTCTCCTTAAATCAATTCTTAAAGCTGTAATTGTAGCTGGAATTGAACCCTCCCAATGAACAATTGCTGCAGTACTTCTACTGTCCCACCTTGCAGTAAACCAAGAGTCTTCAAGTACTTGACTAAAGTCAATCTGACGAAGCTCTGCTTCAGTTAGTTGTAAGTATGATAAAGCCATTATGTCGGTACGTCTGTAGATACATTTCCTGCACCCATGTTAGTATTTGTAATATTAAAAGATCCAGCTGCGTCTGGCATAGTTGCTGCGTAAACACCTGTTGGATTAAACATTCTCCACCAGTGTTGAAGGTTAGATCCAAAAGACTCGTCACCATAACATCTCGATGAAAGAGCGTATAAATCAGCTACTTCAGCTTGACTTAGTGCCTTGTCCCATATCGCTACCTCTGTTAAGTTTCCTTGAAAATATTGTCCACCCCCAGTTCTTCCTATGTAAAATGTATTAGTTCCAGTAAAAGCCGTAGCACCAGTGCTTGCTTGAGTATTTGCAGAGCCTGCATTAGCATACCAGTTTTGATTTCCTGATCTATCTACACTAAACGCTATGTGATACCATGTGTCATTAGCAGGAGTAAAAGTTCCATAACCATCATTCCCTATGGCATCTGAAACCCACTGAAACTTTCCAGCTGCAGTTAAATAAAGTGACCAAAAATTAGAACCTCCAGAACCTAAATTACTAATTATTCTTTGGTTTACACCAGCTCCTGTTGTGTCAGGAGTCTTTATCCAAAATGTAATAGTAAAGTTGCCAGTTCCTCCAGTACCTAATACAGGAGAGGTAGCATTAGTTTGGTGTTCCGTAACCCCATCATATAAACATGAATATGTAGTAGGACACGTTGCAGCTGGCGCTGGAGCTCCTATACCTGCTTCCGTTTGAAATACATCACCTGCTATACCTATGCCTATTGCTGTAGCCATATTACCAGAGTGCTATAATATCAGTAGCTGTAGTAGTATTATCAACTCTTACAACCTGAGTTGGTAAGAATGATGCGTTTGGTAAGTTTTTAAATGTTAGTTCTTTTTGGCTTGCAGGAGCAATATCTTTGTCTGTAGCAAGTACAGCAACTAAATCTCCAGCAACACCTACGTAAAGAACACATCCCTCTGTAGATGCATTGTAAATAACATAAGCTGCAGCAGCAGAGCCACCAGCTATACTTGTAATAGCTAAGTTTAAGTCATCAGTAACAGCTGTAACAAAATAAGCAACACTATCTGTAGTGTTATATATGATAGCATTCTGTTGAATGCCAGCTGATAAAAAAGTTGTTGCTACGTCAGTTAACGTTCCAGCAACACTAAAGTCTGCTGTTCCCGACAAAACTTCTGTTGAAGGATCTGGGATAGGAATAGTAGCGCTTGGTATAACCGCCAGCCCATCACTTACTTGTAATTTTTGATATGCCATGTTTTTTATTTTTTATCGTAAGGGAACAATCTATTAAGAGCGTCTTTTCTTTCTCCACAACCGCAATCTTTTCCAGCTGCTTTAGACACCTTGTCAACTACTGTTTTAATACCAGTAGCTTTTGTAAATTTTTCTACAGTATCTCCAAATCCTTTTGAAATTTTTGTTCTTTTCATCGTTTACATCCAAAGTTATTAGCGTAGTTAGCCATCTTTACCACCTTATCAGAATACTTTTTTGTATTCTTCATTACAGCAGAAGCTCCACTACAAGCATCCTTAAATCCATTCTTCTTAGCCCAGTCAGTAAACTTACCTTCATTAGCTTTTTTAATAGCAGGAAACTTACCTTTTTTAGTTCTACCTGCCATTATTTTAAATGGTCATGTGTTTTGTAAAAAGCGGTGTGTCTGTAAGACATAGACTTGTCAGCTCCATAAGAGTGACCGTACATCTTCTTAGACATTGCTTTAGACTCATCTCTACGAGACTTCATAGATTGAGACTTCTTTCCGTTTCTTGATCCTAATGACTCATCGAGTCTTGAGTTATATCCTTGTTTCATAATTATTTAGTTTTTTTTTTGTTTTACTTAGTATGACTTTGTTGATTTCATGGATTTCTCCATTCCATAGTTAGGATTGTTCTTTATCTTGCCTTTGTTCATCTTAGCGAACATAGACGCTTGAGCCTTTCCAACTGCATTGTATGGAAAAACTTTTTTCTTTCCTGTAGGTAATTTTACTGTAGGCATAGTTTTAAATTTTTACAAAGATAACAATATTTTTCTTTTATAAATGAGAGCTGTAAACTCTACTTTGTTTTCCTCCTCCCGAAGTAGAAGATCCAGAAGAAAATCCTTTTCCTCTACCACCAATACTACTAAGGGTACTCATTACCGTTTTAGATCCCCCCTTACTTCCACAGTAATTGTTTGATCTTGCGTCATCATCACACTCCTTAGCTTCTCCCTTAGAGTTGTTGTAGTGTGATCTGTTTCCAGATAGGTCCATTGATTGCTCATTAAATGGTACACCGCTTGTTGAAAATCTTTTTGCCATAATATTATATTTTATGAATTAGGTCTGTAAACTGTATCTCTTCCTCCTCCCGAAGTAGAAGATCTTTTTGTCGGACCACCAAGATTACTAATGGTGCTCATTGCTGTTTTAGATCCTCCCCTACTTCCGCATCGCTTAGGTCTTCTCATCCCTTTTTGATCCTTAAAAGTACACTCTTTGGGCTCTCTATTAGAAGTAATGTATCCAGTTGTTGTCATAATATTATCTTTTTGATTTTTTACCCACACACTTCCATCTCTTACGAGATAAATTATTAGGAGTATTAGGATCATTTCTTTTCTTTGCAGACAATCCCATCTTTATTCCATAACTTCTTGCACAATAAGCATCTCCTTTAGAAGTTCCAGGCTTTACTCTTGGTCCTCCACCTTTAGCTTTGCCTGCCTGACCATAGCTAACCTTCTTTCCAGAAGAAGTTATCTTTACCCTTGCCTTGCCTTTCCTTGGTGTTGCCATTACTTTTTTATTTATGCACTCTTAACTTTTGCAGCTTTTGTGTTGCTTACAAATTGTGTTCTACCTCCCGATCTTTTCTTTTTTTTAGCCGTTGCTGCTCTTTCGGATTTTGTTAGTGAGTTAGCTTTAGCTAAAGGCAAGCATCTATCTGGATTTTTTTTATTCTTAGATGTTCCGCAAGCTCCTAAGATTGAACCATCAGTTCCAATCCTTACCCATTTTTGATCTCTCCATTTTTTTAAAGCTCCAGCCATTACTTTTTCTTTTTAGGCATAGTGTGATTGAACCCTTTCTTTTTTAAACTTAAGTGATCTTTCATTGTGTTAGCCATAATACACTTACCGCTCTTACACATCATGTGTTTTTTAAATTTCTTTTTCATTTGCCTTTTGATTTTTTAGCGTAGTTAGGATCTTTGCAATACTTAGAGGCAGCCATGTTAGCATATGCACTTGGGTACTTTTCAAATGTTCTTTTAGCCCAGGATATTCCAGCTGGACATATCTTACTTCCTTTCTTTTTAGTTCTACCTGCCATTCTATTGTGTGTATATTCCATACAGCAAAACAAATCCTAATACAATGAAGTATATTATTGCTGGGTGTATGTATTTAGGTTCTTTATTTTTCACAATTAATTTTATATTCTAAAAATAATTCTGCAAATCTTATTAGTTGTTCTTGATTGTATTCAGGTTTTTCAGCTGGATCAAATATAGTATCCCATTCGTTAAGAGAATCTTGAAACTCTTCAGCAGTCATAGGCTTTAAGTTTTCACAAGTACAATATTTTTTTTCGCACGTTGGTCTTCCGCAATGTATTTGTTCTTTGTTCATTTTTATTCAGGCTTGTATGTTGATGTTCTTGATTTCGAAACAGCCTTGTTGTATAATCTCTTAGCTCCCTTATACATAGTAGATAAAGTTTTAACAGGAGAAGGAGCAGAACCCTGCTTGCCTTTCATTGCTAACTTTTCAGCTTTTGTCATTGGCCTTAATTCTGGATCTGGCATAATTTCGTATTTTTGTGAACACAAATATACAAATTAAATTAAATGAATGATCAATTAAAGTACTGGAGAGTAATCAGGTATTGGGTAAAAGCCAAATATAATGTGGGTACTCCAGAATTAGACCTTATGCTGTTTCTATACAGCGAAGAGATATTCAATAAAACAAAGTTTTTAGAGTTTGCCAAGATAATGTCATGGGACGATAAGAGGTTCAATAACTTGTTACGAGATGGATGGATACACGTGTGGCGTAAGAGGGCTGGTAAAAACACAACCCTGTATGAGTTATCTCACAAGGGTAAGAGTCTTATAAGGACAGTATATAGAAAACTAAATGGGGACGAGATAGGAGAATCTCCTAACATCAATCCCCTTTTTAAGTTAGACGCATCCTATATGGATAAAAGATATAGGGATATGATAATAGAAATGAATGAGTTTATAAAACAACAACGACATCTCTCTCCTGAATAACAGTGTACACAGTGTCCTTAATGAACATAGTGTGCCCTGAAGCTCCATCGTAGTATATTAGGTCCTTAGAATCAATAACAGACACGTCAGTGCCTGCTTTTACTACCTCACCCTTCTTATACCTGAAGTTAGAGGCATCGTCTGAAGTTAATATTAACCCAGAGTCAGACTTAAGCTGCTCTTCTATTGGCTTAATTACAATGTATTTTCCTATTGGCTTCATGATTTATCTCTTAAGTGCGTTACTATTGCGTTAGTACTTAGTATTGTTGTAGCTACACTGACTGCGTTTAATAAAGCATTCCTTGTAACCTTCAATGGATCTACAATACCCATCTGAAACATATCGCCATACTTCTCCGACTTCACATCAAACCCTTCGTTAGCAACAAGGTCATCGTACATAATGTCATCAGCTGACTTTCCTGCGTTCTCAAGGATTTGTTTCAAAGGAGAAGTCAACGCATCCTTCATGATGTTGACAGCTACCTGCTCGTTTCCTCCAACAACCTCTAACATATCATTAGCTATTGTATACAATGGAAGCCCACCACCAGGGATTATTCCCTCCTGTAGTGCGGAACGCACTGCACAGACAGAGTCATCGACTCTGTCGAATTTTTCTTTTTGCTCAATGTCAGAGTTAGCACCCACATAGATACAACCAATACCACCAACCAAAGAAGCGATGCGCTCGTTTATAAAATCACGCTCAGGCTTAGTGAATGTATTGTTTTGTTGTTGGTCTCTTAACTCCTCAACTCTTTTAGATATTTCATCAGTAACTTGGTTGTCCTTAATAATGATAGTGGTTTCCTTACCAACTATAATCTTGTCAGCATTACCTAAGTCATCCATACCTATGATAGATAGATCGTCTCCAACCTTCTCCGAGAAACACTTAGCGCCCACTGCTAAGGCAATATCTTGCATAAGCTCATGTGTTCTATAGCCGAACGATGGAACAGGCACGTGACAGAACTGTAATCCGTTCCTAACAACATTAGCCGCTAAAGTGTTCACCACGTTCTCAGTCAACGATCCAATGATCAATAACTTTTCTTGTGCGTTGATAATTGGTTTTAGTATCCCCTCAATTTGAAGTATGTTGTTTATCTCCTGGTCAGCAACCAAAATCTTAACACCATCCATTATGCACTCATCCTTCTTGTGGTTATTTATAAATAGATTAGAAGAGTAACCTCTGTCAATCTTTATACCATGAGTCACCTCAGCGTATGTCTTCTCGTTCTGAGATCTCTCAACAGTAACAATGCCGTCCTTACCAACTTGGTTGTAAGCGTCAGCTATAATCTTTCCAATCTCCTTATCGTTGTTGGCTGATATAGTAGCAACGTCAAGTAACCTCGACTTGTTAAGCCTCTTAGACATCTTCTTCAAATCTAAAACAACTCTCTCAGCGTACTCATTTATAAAACGAATAACCTCAGAGATGTTAGTCTCATTATTAATGTGCTTCATCCCAGCCTCAACAAAAGCCTCAGTTAATACTATAGCTGTAGTTGTACCGTCACCAGCTCTCGTAGCTGTTTCTTCAGAAGCCTGCTTTACCATACGAACCGCAAGGTTCTCAATGGAGTCTAATAAAAATATAGATCTCGCAACAGTAACACCGTCCTTAGTAATAGTCATGCCGCCTACGTGTTCTGGCGATTCAACAATAACTGTCTTGCCTCGTGGGCCAAGTGTACTCTTAACTGCTTTAGAAATTTTTTTGATTCCGCTAATCAACTTAGCTCTTGCCTGATCATCGAACGATAGGTCTTTTGGGATGTACCCTCCTTGTGTTTGCATTGTGATTTAATTTAATTGTTCGGGACAAATATAACAATATATATTTAATCAATAATAGTTTTATATATGTTAAAATAAAACGGCCCTATTATATATATATATTTTTACTATACTCTAATACTGCCTCTTCTCTTTTTTTTAATATTTTTTTAACATTTTAACATTTTAAAATATAAATAACTAATATAGAGAGAGTTAAGTAATGTTAAAGTGGTTTTTAAAGTAACATCAAATGTTAAAGTTTTAACATGGTTTCCAAAAAAAAAGAGGACTCATAAAGAATCCTCTAATTTCAATCAACAATCAAAACAGAACAATCGGGAAAATTGTTTTACTTTTTATTCATAAACATATTACGCATATCTCTTTGGTTGCGTGCCATCTCATTACCTTCAGCAATCATATCAATCTTATCCATTCTCTTCTTAGCTCTCTTTACGTTAGCCATCATTTGGATACCAGTCATGCCATCTGGTCTTTCGTTTATTAAGCGTCCTCCCTCTACAGTTAAACCGCTCATGTCTTTATATTTTCTCATCGGGTATATTTTTAACAAAGATAATAAAATTATTCAGATACCTGGGGGTTGAGGGTTATTATACGCCACACACAACGACTGCTCAAAACGAAAACGATTTTTTTTTGATGGGGGGGGTCTGCTTTTTATATTTTTTCTGTAGACATTTCAGCTTTTTGTATGGGGATGCTCTGCTCGGTTGCCTTTGGTTGCTATGCTCTACCCGTTACGCATCTCCTCGATTCCCCTATCCGATTGACTCGGTTAGTTGCCTCCATTACTCACAGCTATTACCAACAGCGAGACAACAAAATGTACACTTTGCACAAGTCTATGACTCAAATCTGACGTTTGAGGGGAGGACACCTTCCCCTTTATACCCCATCGACCGATTAATTACCCCACATTTTTACCCCTAAAATCCCTCATAACTTGTTGATATTCAGATGATTAAAAGTTATTTTAAATTAATTGTAATATTTCTTGTACTATGTTGTGTATGAACAAAATATAAACTATATTTGCTTCATTAATAAACGAGTTCATTGACATACTGATTCACTACCTACAAACGCAGGGATACCTATGTCTAAATTTATTTTAGGTATCTCACTCTGCATATGTTCAATCTGATTACCCTCGATGTGATATTGACAGGAAAGGATTTAAAATAGTATCTGATGGAATTGCGTACCATCTTAATAGGGATAAGGGTAGTGATGATGGATTGGGAAACGTAGTAGATTAACTGCCTTAAGCAGTTAGGTAACTCTGATGATGCCATCGAGTATAAACGATGGAGGATGTACAAGCATCTACCTTAAATGGTCGAAACACAAACGACAGATACACTTGAGATTGTATCTGTGTCAGTTACAAATTTAAACTACAATATTATGAAGATTACAAGCATTACACCGAAGAATCAATCTATGGTAAACAAAGCAGTAAATTGGTTAATCAAGTACAATGAATTTAATACTCAAAGAGATTTCATCTCTGATAATTTAGAATGCTATGAGTACGAATCTAAAGAATGGAAAGCAATCAACATAAAATGTGAGAATGCATTCGACAAATACTTGGATTATATGAGTGAATTACCCAAAAGAGAACAAGCACAGATTGAGAAATCTGAATTGTATTAATATTACCCTCGAAAGAGGGTGTCAGTTACAAACCAAAAAACAAATACTATGTTTATTATCGAAATGCTTACTATCTGTTTGGTAGTAGGAACAATTTGCTATATATGGGAACAATTAATTATAGAGCATCAAGAGGATTAATCCTCTGTCAGTTACAAACAATTTTAAAACTACAATACTATGAGTAATTCAAAGAAAGAATGTATAAAGTTATACGATAAAATTTCCGATGCATTTCACAATCAATCGGGAGGAGATTATAACGATACAATGTACTACCAATGGTTAGGAGCATCTCAAGATATGCAAGAAGCAGAAGAAGATGATAATGATTGGGATGGACTTTTACCTACACTAACTGCTTGTTGGAAGTATGTCGAATGTTGTAAGAAGATAGATGACTTACAAGAAAATATGCCCGATGAGATTTATGGTTAAAATGAGAGAGCATTTGCTCTCTGTCAGTTACAAACTAAATTATACTACAATGAACAATTTTCAAGATGAATCCTGTAATGGATACACAAACATTCAAACATACAGATTATGCTTGGTATTAGATAACCAAGAATTTGTATATAATCCCTTAAAAACATTCTTTGAGTTATTATCAGAGAATGAATTTGAAGGTAATGATATTAATATTATCAATTGGAATGAGGTTATGCAGAGATACTCTGATGACATTCTCATAGAGCATACTTTTCGAAGAAGTGTGGAAAGACAAGTCAGAACAAGTTAAACCAAAAACACCAATGTCGAGAGACATCGGTAGTGTTAGTTATAAACCAATATTTACTACAATGAACAATTTTCAAGATGAATTAATCAAGAGATTAGAACAAGATTATCAACAAGCTAAAGTAAGATACGAAGCAAAATTACAAGAAGGTAATAAGGAAGCGATTGCTTACAACAAAGCAATAATGAATCAAGCAAAAACTACCTTGTTTGATATACGAGAGTTAAATGCTGAATTGAGTCTATAATCAATTACCAATGTCGAGAGACATAGGTAGTGTTAGTTACAAACAATTTTAAATATACTACAATGAAAAACAAAGATGAGATGGTGAAAATATGGTTTGATGATATGGAAGAGATGTTCCAAATCAAGCTATCAGAATGGGATAAATTAAGGGATAATACTTTACCTCCCTACAATAATTATAGTAAGCATTTAAAGGCTGATAATGAAGAATGGGAATGGGGGAATGATGCATCTGAATTAGATTTTATGTACCATAGAATTAAAGTATGGCGAGAGGGATACGGCAAGTAAGATACTCTGAATGAAGTAAAAATTACCAATGTTGCGAAACATCGGTAGTGTTAGTTACAAACCAAAACTACAATTATGAATAAGCAAGATGAATTAAGAATTAGATTGGAATTTCTTATTCCACTTAAATGGATGGATGATTTCAGCACTCAAAACGGAGACAAAACAGACATACTATCAAGTGTAGTAGAATCAAATCCTAATTGGGTAGAGGAAGTGCTTGAAGGAGACTACAATCTGTCCGATGTACTACACGATTTCAAAGGTATATATGCAGAAGATGAGCATTTCCTACCAAGAATATCTACTTATGTACACCATTATAACGAATAAGCAGAATGGGAGGATTAATTTCCTCTGTCAGTTACAAACAATTTTAAAAGCTACAATTATGACTATTAGATTAGAAAGTGGATTGACTTACAAGTCAAATTCGGGAGATTCAGAAGTAGAAGTTACTATTAAGGTAACTGATATTACAATGGACATCCTCAAGGATAGGTATCCTACAGATTACAATACCTTTTACGGAAGCAGTGGTGTTACTATGCCATCAGCACGAATTGGTGTAAGAACTTGCATTAACAATGAGAGTACTCTTGAGAATTGGCAACACGAAATGGTGTTAAAGTATGGCTTTAAGGCAGTTATTATCTTGAATGACGATACATCTGTATGGTTTGACAAGACATTACTCAAGGGTAATGAGGAAGAGAAAGATGCTTCTGAAAAGCATATGAGAGAATACATTGAAAGCGAGAGAAAACTCGGTAGAAGTATAGATTAAAAACATATCCCTAATTTTAGGGATGTTAGTTACGAACCAAATTATACTACAATGACAATATTAGAAAGAGCAGTAGAGATATTGCAAACTAAGTACGGAATAGATGCAAGAATCTATGAGAACAACTTATACTTATCCGTATGGAATGATGAGTTATCAGATACAATAGATGTTCAAGTATCTGATGAGCAAATACAAGAATGGGTAAAAGAATCCATTGAAGAGTCTTTATAGACTCTTGTTAGTTACAAATCAAATTATACTACAATGAAAGAATTATTTTTAAGAGAATGCTCTATTAGTGGAGAGGGTATGAACGAAGGGTGGATAGATGAACACAATTTTATGTACTTCAAATACCAAAAAGATGTTATTAAGTACATCAAAGAAATTATCGAAGAGGATAATGATGTTGATGGAACAAATTTATCAGATGATGATGTCACTGATATAGGATACGATAAATACGATATTTATTGGACAGAATGGGAGGATTAATTTCCTCTGTCAGTTACAAATTTTAAATATAATACTATGAACAAAGTTATGATACCACAGGATGTGTGGTGCGAAAGGTTACAAAAAGAAATTGACAATAGCAAAGGGAGATTCTTCTCTGTTACTTTTGTTAAGAAAGATGGTACTATCAGAAAGATGGTGTGTCGAAATGGTGTAACAAAAGATTTGCAAGGTGGCGAACTAAAGTATGATGCAAGAGCAAGAAAGAATGCTATTGTATGGGATACCAAGGTAAAAGGATACCGAACAATACCTTTAAAGAGATTGATTGATATGAGGATCAACGGAACTGAATTTACTAACACTTTATTACCTTTTTAGAATGGGAGGATTAATTTCCTCTGTTAGTTACAGAATAAATTAGTATATGAACTAATTATATTATATATTTGCAATTATAACGAACACATTGTAGTGTGTTTGTAACGATAGAGAGGTTGCATTGTGAAAAAGCGTAAGTCTATGGTAATGTGGGAATTTCTTATTGTTGGAAAACCAAAAATAGAGCAATGTAGCTACAACCTGGTTGTAGTAATGAGTGGTTAATTGGGGGTTCGACTCCCCCACCTCTCTCTAACCAAATTAAATTATTATGTCAAGCAGAATCAAAGTAAGCAAGGGCCTAATCGACAGAGTCGATGATGGCTTCAACTATTTTAATGGGTACAGATTGGAGGAAACCAATACTGATGACACCTATTACATTAAATCCTTTATGGAGTACATCGAGTTTCTCGAAGCTAAACTAAAGGCAGTATCAATCTTAAAAGAACCTAACAATGAAAGATAAAAAAATATCAGTTACAAACAATTATGAAATAGAAATAGACAATTATATAAAATGGTTTAAAGAAGAAAACTCTGACCAATATGGAGAACTTAAATGGTTAATAGATTTACTATTAAATAGTAAACATAAAGATAATATAATTGATGTGTTAAAAACAACTAATGAGGATTATGACTTATAAAGCAGTAGCAGAATTTATTAATCAATTAAATAACAATAATTATGAAAGTTAAAGTACAACAACGAAGCGTTTACCACAAATTTGTAGAATTAGAGGTAGAAGTGCCAGACTCTGTAGAGTTTGATGACGTCCAAGAATGGCTAACTAACAATGACCAGCTATGGTCAGAGCAAATAGACCAGGCTATGTTTGAAGCACCTATCCAATTTGGAAATGGAATGGAAATGTACAAGGGAATGAATGAAGTAGAAGCAGACTCAGAATGGAGGTATGAAACTCCTGATGGGCTTGGAGGACACTTATAACATATACTCTGATGAGGACTCAATGTCCGAAACTACCGAAAGGTAGTCAGTATAAATTAAATTAAATTAAATTATTATGCCAAATCACGTTTACAACACGCTATCTATTGGTAATGAGATTACCGAAGAAAGACAAGAAATTTTAAATGCTATTAAAAAATCTGGTGGCATTTGTAGATACTACAAGCCAATGCCTTCAGAACTTGAGAGTACAACATCTCCACAAAGAGTGGGAGACACAGAGAATTGCACTATTACAGAATCAAAGTCTGCCGAACTTAAACACAAGTACGGACAAAATAATTGGTACGATTGGTGTCACGAAAATTGGGGTACTAAATGGGGATGCTATGACTTAGAGATTCACGATGGTACGATTACATATACTACTGCTTGGTCTCCAGTTAATGAGTTGATCCTTAAGAAAATGTCTCAAGACTTTCCTGATCTAATTTTATCCTTTGAAGAGGAGACAGGATGGGGAGGAGAAATTCTAATTTCTAATGGAGAGATTATGGAGGCTACATTATATGATGAACCCGATTGGTCAGATGATGTGGTAGAGGTAGACATTATGGTTAAGGATGATAGTCCAAGTATACTATCAATACAATTAACACATCTTGACCAAGAACATCCAAATCACGACAACGGAATCGGATGGTATATGGATTATTCTATGGAGTTTGCTGGTAAAACTTTAGAAGAAGCAAAGAAGTACTGCCACGAAAATTATATTAAAGATGAATTTACTTTTTAAAAAATTCACCCTCTTCGGAGGTGTTAGTTACAAATTTAAAAAACTATGATTATGAAAAAGTATTACAAAGTGCAATTTGAAGGTGAGTTTGGTGTTCCCGAAACTCAACAAGATAGAATCGACACACATAAGGAAGCTATGGAAGTAGTTAAAGAATGTGAAGTGAATTGGAATATGGATTGTTGGGTAGAGGAATACGAAGAGCAACCATCTAAAGAAGAAAGGATTTATGCTAATCCAAATTCAGTAGATGGTTGGGAAGATATTTACACACACGAAGAGCAATTTTACACACACGAAGAGCAATGCTATTACGATAGATGCGACCACGTTCAAGAAAGGCTTGAAAGGGGGGAAATAGATGAAGAAAACGCATCCGAGTTAAGAATGGGTGCTTAATTACATAGATATGTTAAGAAAAATGATATTATGGAGGAAGGTATTAATTGAGAAACTCAAGCCATTCCCTAATAAAAAATTAATACAGAAACTACAACAAAAAATTGATAAATTATGAAAATACTATGGATAGTAGTGCTACTACTTATGAGTTCCTATACCCTATTACACCTCTACTTTGATTGGAGGATGGAGAAATGGACAAAAGATTATAACAAAAGAATTAAAGAATATAAAGATAAAAAAGATGAAAAGAAATAGCCAAAAAAACACCTACACAACAGAGTATAACGAACAAGTTAGTTCATGTTGTGGTGCTGAAATTACTGAATACGAAAGACACGATGAATATTGCTATATAGCAGTTGTGTGTGATAAGTGCGAACAAGAATGTAAGGAAACTACATACAACGAATACCTTATTTCTCAAGCAGAATCAATTAATACTTAAAAGAATGTTAGATATGAAAACGCCAAATTATTACAAGGGAGTGCAATATGGAATGGAGGCACACGAAGTTATTGAAGACTTTGTAGGAGATAACTACAATATGGGGGTGGCAGTAGCCTACCTCCTACGTGCGGGTAAGAAGCCAGATAATGATATTGTTCAGGACTTAAAAAAAGCTATTGATCACTTGCAGTTTGAAATAAAAAGACAAGAGAATTTAAAAAAACTATAAACAAGTCTTGCTTAAAGTATATTAAAAGTGTACATTAGCAGACTAATTAAATTAAATAAAATGAAAAAAGAAGTCTTTGATAAATATGCTCTGGCAATAGCCGAGCAGTTCCATTTATCTCTCGAACAAATGTTCGAAAAGAAACGAAGAAGAGATTGTGTTGATGCAAGACAAATGCTCTACTATCTTTGTATGGAAAGACCAATTAGAATATCTTATATACAACGATTTATGGAGGAGAACGGACATTCTGTTACTCACTCCACAATCATTCATGGCTATAAAAAAGCAAAACAACTTATAGATAGTGATGATGATTTCAAGGATCTAATTAATGACATCACAAATGCATAGCTTGGAAGACCTTTATAGTCAAGCTATTCTTGATCGTTCCACTTACAGAAGTACAACTAAAAATAAAGATACATTTATTAAGTACGGAGTGATGCTCAGAAAATTCCCCAATAAAATTGAACTGGTAAATTGTCATAAGGGTGGAGATTATTTTTCTCCATTTACTGAAGATGAGGTTCAGATGTTCAAGGATAGTGGATGGAAAAAGGGAGTGCTATTATTTCTAATTAAAACATATAAGCGAAAGCTAAATATGATAGAGGTAAGAATACAACAAGAGATAAACGGAAGAAAGAACGACAAGTATATTAAGGGATTAAAGGTAAAAAGAGAGGGTATTTTAAATAAGTATTCTATTAGACAAAAACAATTAACTAAATTAAATTAAATTAAAATGGAAAAGAACAATTACAAAAAGTTATCTGCTATTGACATTAGTGGATTGGTAGAAAAAAAGGGAAAGTTTAGCTACTTATCTTGGGCAAGTGCTTGGAATCTTATAAAACAAGAACATCCTACTGCTCAAAGAAATGTATATGAGAACGACCATACTGGCTTGAATTACTTTACAGATGGTAATTCAGCTTATGTAAAGGTGGGTATTTCTATTGATGGCTTAGAGCATATTGATTACCTACCTATTATGGACTTTAGAAACAACTCTATAAGTGTTGGTAAGGTTACATCTATGGATGTAAATACTGCAATACAAAGATCAACTGCTAAAGCTATTGCAATGCATGGATTAGGATTAAGCCTATGGATCGGAGAGGATATTACTAAAACAATCTCTGCTCCAGTATCTAACACTACCAGTAAGCCAAAGACAATGACATCTATGGAATTAAACATCGGAGATACTAATTGGCCCAAGGTTATGAAGTATATTGTAGACAACAAAGAACTCGGTCTTCCAAAAATTGTTAAGAATCTTGAGGTTAAGTACAAGATCAAGGCAAGTGTAAAGAAAGAATTATCAAAGCATATATAATGGAAGATATATTAAAAAAGTTAGAGGATGACTCTAACTACTACGGAGACTTTGGTAAAAAGTGGCTATCTAATTCAGACATCATAACATTACTCAACGATCCTAAAAACTTTAGGAAACAAAAAGAGATGACTAATGCTATGTTGTTGGGTAGATACTTCCATACTGGAATGCTTGAACCACACAAGGTAAATACGGATGAGTTTAATTGCGTAGATGTTGCCAGTAGAAACACCAACAAGTATAAGGAGGTTGTAAAAAGCTATGGCTTACCTCTTATGATGTTGAGCAAGGAGAAGCAAGCGATAGACAAGGCAATGTCTACGATGAAAAACAATCTTGAGTTCTACGATGCTATCTATGATGAAGAAAATGTTTTTGAAGTACCAGCAGTCCAAGAGATAATGGGTGTTCAATGGAAGGGTAAGGCAGATATAGTTACTAAGGATTGTTTAATTGATCTAAAGACCACTTCAAGGATAAAAGAATTTAAGTATTCAGCTAAGAAATACAACTACGATAGCCAAGCTTATATCTATCAACAGCTATTTGATAAGCCATTAATATTTTATGTGGTTGACAAATTAAGTTTTGAGTTAGGTATATACTACCCATCAAGTCAGTTCTTAAGTAACGGAAAGGAAAAGGTAGAGAGGGCAGTAGAAATTTATAACCAGTTCTATTCAGAGAACGCAATTGATAGTATAGATGATTACATTAATAGAGAGACTCTTTAGAGTTGAAAAAGAAAGTGCAGTTTGGTTGAAAGTTCCAACCAACCTAACTTCACGAGCCGAAGCAATAGTTTGCTATAAGGCATTAACAGAAAAGTTGGAACAAATTTTATTAAATAAATAATTATGTCAGATCAAAAAATTTATGTAGGAAATGGGAAATCAAAGTTTGATGGAGAACAAGTAGCTTGTAGCATCTGTTTAACAGACTTGCCAAGTGAACACATCTTTGAGTACAATGGAAAGAAGTATATTAAACTTCTTGTACAACAGAAAAGAGAAGCTGATGAGTATGGGAAGACCCATTACGTAGCAGTTGATACTTGGAAGCCTGAACCAAAGAAAGAAGCAGTAGCAACACCATCTAAAGAAGATGCAGACCTACCATTCTAAGTTGGCACAAAGATTAAGAGGAGGGACTTCGTGTCCCTTTTCTTTTCTTTAATTTATGTTAAAGTGGCAAATGGGAAATTGCTATTTACTATTATATATATATTATTATTATTATTATTATTCTATTTATATATTTATAATATATTTTTAACATTTTAACATTAAAAAGTATAAATAACTAATATAGAGTTAGTTATAGAAAATTAAATCAACATTAAATTAACATCGGTAAAATGGAAATTACAATATTTAAAGATATAAAGGAGACTTCACAACCTTTCTATAGAACAATAGATGTGGTTCTTGAAAGAATAAAGCAAGGGTCATCAAGGGATTTGGTAAAGCAAATCAGAGGAGAAAAGGATAAGACTAAAAGAAATGTATTAAAGCAATCACTACCAGCTATTTGTTTTAGTGGGAAGTTTTCTAAGCGTAGTGATAGTAGTATAACTGATCATAGTGGGTTTATCTGTTTAGACTTTGATGGATATAAAAGCAATAAAGATTTATTGGAGGAGAAGGAAAGATTATCAAAAGACAAGTATGTTTATTCTGTATTTGTTTCTCCAAGTGGTAAAGGATTAAAGGCTTTGGTTAAAATACCTACTGACTTAGATAATCATAAAAACTATTTTAATTCTCTTGAGAAGTATTTTAATAGCGAATACTTTGATACTACATCAAAGAACATATCAAGAGTATGCTACGAATCTTATGACCCTCTGATTTTTATTAATGAACTATCTAACACTTGGGATACGATTAACGAAAAGGATTATCAGGAGGTGGTTAAACACAGAGATGTTCCTACTATACCAATCACAGATGAGAATAAGATTATAGAGATACTTGTTAAGTGGTGGGAGAATAAGTATGGTTTAAGGAGTGGTGAAAGAAACAATAACATCTATGTACTTGCCGCCGCCTTCAATGACTTTGGTATTAATCAAACACTTTCAGAGTATGTTATGTCTAACTACTCAAGTGAAGACTTTCCTGATAGCGAGATCAAAAGAACTATTGATTCTGCCTATTCTCAAAAACAAAACTTTGGAACAAAGTATTATGAGGATGAGGAGAAGGTTAGTCAAGTAAAACAAAAGATAAGAAGAGGGTTATCAAAGAAGGAGATAAAGATACAATTAGAAGAAACAAACGTAGATGTCGATAACATAGACCACGTGTTGGATAGGCTTGAGGATGAGCAGTCTAACTATAAGTTTTGGACTAAGAATGATAAGGGTGTTATAAAGATAGTTCACATATTATTTAAACAATTCTTAGAAGACAATGGCTTTTATAAGTTTAATCCACAAGGAAGTAAGAACTATGTATTCGTTAAGGTTACAAACAATCTCATTGACCATACTTCAGAAAAAGAAATCAAAGACTTTATTCTTAATTATCTTTTGGAAGAGGATGATACAAGCATCTATAACTTCTTTGCAGAGCATACAAGGTACTTTAGAGAGGAGTTCTTGACCTTACTGGCATCAATAGACGTTTACTTCATTGAAGACTCTCAGAACGCAGCATATCTATACTACAAGAATTGTGCAGTTAAAGTTACAAAGGATAAAATACTTCCAATTGACTACCTTGACCTTGGTGGATACGTTTGGAAAGACCATGTGATAGATAGAAACTTTACAATATGCGATGTAATTGATTGCGACTTCAGTACATTCATCAAGAACATTTCTGGAAATGAAAACAAAAGAATAAGATCTATGTTTTCTACTATGGGTTATATGCTTCACGCATACAAGAACCTTTCTTATTGTCCAGCAGTTATACTTAACGATGAGGTAATATCAGAAACTGGAGACCCAGAAGGAGGGACTGGTAAAGGATTGTTTATGAAGGGATTATCTCAGATGAAGAAGTTGGTTGTAATAGATGGTAAGGCATTCAACTTTGAAAAGTCCTTTGCTTATCAATTAGTATCAGCCGATACGCAATTGCTATGCTTTGATGATGTAAAGAAACACTTTGACTTTGAGAGATTGTTCTCTGTTGTTACAGAGGGATTAACTCTTGAGAAGAAGAACAAGGATGCCATCAAGATACCATTTAGCAAGTCTCCTAAGATTGCAATCACTACTAACTACGCAATTAAGGGTAGTGGTAATTCATTTGTAAGAAGAAAGTGGGAACTGGAACTGGCTCAGCATTACACAAAAGAGTTTACTCCTCTTGTAGAGTTTGGCAAACACTTCTTTGGAGAGTGGGATGAGAATGAGTGGTGTCAGTTTGACAATTTTATGATTTCTTGTTTGCAGTTGTATTTAGATAGTGGGCTATTGAAAAGTGAATTAGTTAATCAAGCATTAAAATCATTTATGACTGCAACATCTAACGACTTTGCCGAATGGTGTGGTGTGTTTGGTGCTCCAAATGTATTCCTAAGTAAAAACTCCAAGTTAAACGTGAATACATTATACTTTGAGTTTATAGAAGAGTACCCTGACTACGCACCAAGATCTAAATTTACTTGGTCAAGACAATACTTCTTTAAATGTTTAGTGGAGTATAGCAAGTATAAGTATGGATGTAATCCGTTGAATGGTAGGGATCAAGTTGGTAAGTGGATACAATTTGTAGACAAATCTCATTACAACAAGCAAACATCAATTGAGGTATGATAGAGTTTAGAGATTATCAAGAGGATATTATATCAAGAGGTACAAGTATCCTACAAGAACATAGGTTCTTATACTTAGCAATGGAGGTTAGAACTGGCAAAACCTTAACGAGTTTAGGGATATGCTCTAAGCTTAAGCTAAAGAATGTTTTGTTTGTTACAAAGAAGAAAGCAATATCAAGTATTGAATCAGATTATCAGCTGCTAAACCCAAACTTTAAATTAACTATAATTAACTACGAGTCAATGCACAAGCTTGACAAGAAGGGATGGGATTTAATAGTAGCAGATGAGGCTCATGGTATGGGTGCATTCCCTAAGCCGAGTGGTCGTGCTAAGAAGTTGAAAGAATTTATATTTCATTCAAACCCATTAGTCATTCTACTTAGTGGAACACCTACACCAGAGTCATACTCTCAGATGTATCATCAAGTATACTGCCTACCAACAAATCCTTTTAGAAGGTTTAAGAACTTCTATCAGTTTGCTCACGAGTACGTTAAAGTTAAGCAGAAAAAAATCGGAGGTATGTATATAAATGATTACACTAATGGATTAGAAAAGATACTTGATGTTATGAAACCATATACCATAAGTTATAGTCAGAAAGATGCAGGATTTGTAACCAAAACTACGGAACACGTATTGGAAGTTGAGATGGATGCAGAGACTTACGATATAATTAAGGCTCTTAAAAAAGACTTAGTTATAGAAGGAAGCGATGAGGTAATACTTGCTGACACATCTGTAAAACTAATGACCAAGGTACACCAGTTGTGTAGTGGAACTATAAAGTTTGAGAGTGGTAACTCAATGGTTCTGGATGATAGTAAGGCTTGGTTTATAAAGGAAAAGTTTGAAGGAAAGAAGATAGGTATTTTCTATAAGTTCAAGGAAGAACTAAATGCTTTGAAAGAAGTATTTGGAGATGACATTTGCACTGACTTAGAGTGTTTTAATTCTACCGACAAGAACATCGCCCTTCAGATTGTTAGTGGTCGTGAGGGTATATCTTTACGACAAGCAAAAGCTTTAGTGTATTACAATATTGACTTCAGTGCTACAAGTTACTGGCAGTCAAAAGATAGGATGACTACTAAAGATAGATTAAAGAATGATGTCTACTGGATATTCAGTAAAGGTGGCATTGAGAAGGACATCTATAAAGCAGTTATTAAAAAGAAAGACTATACATTAAAGCATTTTAAGAGAGATTTATTAAATTAGCAGCATATATTATGAAGAAAAAAATTAAAAAAGAAGAGCAAGGAGAAGGTGGTAGTGTTGGAGTGTTAAAAATAAAAAAATGACAGAACAACAAATACAAAGCAAAAGGATTAAGCAATTGGAGTCGGAAGGATATTATGTTCTTAAGCTTATTAAGACTAATAAGAATGGTATCCCCGATCTCCTTGCTATTCCTCCTAACTGCGGAGTTATATTTTCAGAAGTAAAAACACCAAAGGGTAAGCTATCTCCCCTTCAAGAGTATAGACTAAAAGAATTAGATGAGCATGGAGTTAAGACAGAAGTATATAGAGGCTAAAGGCTACGATGTTACTGATGATTTCATGGACAGATTCCAGGAGATTAATCTTCCATTAGCTTTAGAGATTGCAAAGCACATAGAGAAATGTTCTATACCAATGCCTGAAGACTTAATGACCTCACAGGTAATGGGAGGAATAATAACATTCTTAGGAGAAAATATTCCATTCGCTATAGAAATAATACAACTGGATGAGGCTGAGTTTTTAATACTCTCAGACATCAAGCTAATTGAAATGGATGAGTTCTTAGACTTAATTAATTTAAACTTATATATAAAAGAAAATGATGGATCAACACAAGGTAGCAGCACTAAAGAACATAGTTAATTCTGTTCTAAACTTAGACGTAAACCAAAAGGGAAGAGAAAAAGAACTTGTATATGCAAGGTCAATATGTTATAAGATAATGAGAGATGAAATGTTTTACACCCTAAGCTTTATAGGAAAGAAGTTTGGAAAGCATCACGCATCTGTAATACATTCTCTAAAAGAATTTGAATGGATAGCTAAGTTTGATAAGGACTTTGAAAGATCGTATGTAGAAATACTGAGTCTTTGGAAGAAGGAGTCTCACGAATACGTAGAGTTAGATCCTTTTGAATTAAAAAACAAGTTAAATGATTTGGAGAACTCCAATAAAATGTTAACTTTGTCCTTAATAGATGTTCAAGAAAAGTTGGAAACAATTCAGGGAAAGGAGAGAAAGTACGACAAAAAATACAAATCTATTGTTGCTTTAATTGAAGAGAGAGTACCTGAAAAAAAGCTAAATGAATTAGAATTAAAATTAAATCACGTAATAAATGGATTGTAAACACACATTCGAGGACGTAGAAAAGATAGAGGGTTACGCCTCTTGGTCA
>Ga0209634_1000131_pt1 | contig 58930 bp, 58 predicted proteins | sample LinPmetageLP40_FD_184043 | JGI IMG/M metagenome (GOLD analysis project Ga0209634, IMG submission 184043) | Marine viral communities from the Pacific Ocean - LP-40 (SPAdes) (version 2) | ecosystem: Environmental > Aquatic > Marine > Oceanic | place: Pacific Ocean | collected 2010-08-26
AGAGAATATATGCCAAGCCATAGCGCGTTGTATCATTGGTGACCAGATGTTATGGATAGCCAAAGAGTATCGTGTTGTTATGACAGTACACGATAGTATTGTGTGTTTGGTGCCTGAAGATGAGGTAGACAAGGCACAGAAATATATCGAAGGGTGTATGCGTAAAGTACCCTTATGGTGTAAAGGTATGCCACTTGATTGTGAGAGTGGTGTGGGTAAAACATACGGGGGGTGTGAATGATGAGTAAAAATACGGGCTATCCGCCAATTGAACAAGTTACGTCAGCTACAATAAAGACCGCGCAAGCCGCGTACTACTTAAATCGTGAGCCACAAACTTTAAGAAACTGGGCGTGTTACAAAAATGGCCCACTACAACCACGTAGTGTTCATGCTCGCCTTGCGTGGTCAGTAGATGAAATTAAAAAACTTATTGGGGGTGAATGATGGATAAGATAGTAGTGCCTGACGCGGCAATACGGAAGTGGAATGCGAGATATTATCCAGAGGGTAATAGACGCAAGCCAGACAATACCGACTGCCAGCATTGCGGTGACTTGGTGTCAGAGTGGGGTTCTCCCTACTTGTTGACGTGTAATATATGCCAAGCCGAGATTGATGCTGACGACAGACACGAGGAAGAATTTTACGAATGAGTTTGACACCGTGGTCATTTAGTAAGCTCAAAGCGTTTGAGACTTGCCCCAAACAGTTTTACCACATGAAGATACTGAAAGAGTATCCACAGGTAGAGACTGAGGCGATGCGCTACGGTACCGATGTTCACCTTGCGTGCGAAGAATACATACGAGATATGAAGCCAGTACCCAAGAAGTATGACTACGTAATCCCCGTGTTAGATGCGTTAAACAGTAAACCAGGGAAGAAGCTATGCGAGTACGAGCTAGGGCTAACAGAGAACCTGGAGCCGTGTGGGTTTAAAGATGACAACGTGTGGTTCAGAGGTATAGCTGATCTAATTATACGTGACAGTGACAATAAACTGGCGTGGGTTATTGACTACAAAACAGGCAAGTCAGCGCGTTACGCGGACAAAGGACAGCTAGAGCTAATGGCTCTTGCAGTATTCAAACATTTTCCAGAGGTAGACAAGGTACGAGGTGGGTTGTTGTTCCTTGTATCGGGTGAGTTTGTTAAGGACAGCTACGAGCGTGCCGATAGTGCTACGTTATGGGACAAGTGGAACGGTAAGTTTAGTCAGATGGTTATAGCGTCAGACAAAGACGTGTGGAATCCGAACCCTAGTGGCTTGTGCCGGGCGTGGTGCGAAGTGCTAGAGTGCGCTCACAACGGGAGAAACTAATGAATTGCTGGGTATGTCAGAGTACATTAATATGGGGTGGCGACCACGATATAGATGAGGAGAGTGAGTTTTTCTGTATCGTGACTAACCTATCATGCCCTGAGTGTGGCGCCCATGTAGAGGTGTACCACCAACCGAAGGAAGAGAACGATGCCATACAAGAACCCGAAGGATAGAAAGAAACAAAAGAACCCGCCCGTGGGTAGTAAAGCTCACGAAGCACGTATGGAACGACAGCGTGCCAGACGTAAGTTTGACCGAGAGAAAGGGTACAGCAAGCGTAAAGGCAAAGACATATCTCACAACAAGTCACTTCACAATGGTGGCTCCAACAAAGATGGCTACAAGGTAGAGGACAGTGGTAAGAACCGTAGCCGTAACTATAAAAGGAAGAAAAAATGAGTAAGTTTATTAAATTGACTATTTATGGAGATGCAACTGAAATATACGTAAACATAGATCATGTCTTACAAATGTATAGAGATTCTGACTTGGTTACTTGGGCAGATGTACCTGATGATATTAACACTTGTGGTTCAGATGATGAGGAACGGCCTTACACAAGATTAGTTTACACCGATGCCGTTAAAGAAAACATACTTACCGATCAAGTAATAGAATCGCCAAAAGAAATATTAGAATTAATTAAAAATGCAAATTCATTTGGCGGTAAGGTTATTAAAGGTTCTAGGTGGAGGGAGAAAAGATGAAATTAATATACGTAACTCAAAATAATGGTCTAACACCAATAGGTACAACAGTAATAAATTTAAGCAATATGTTATGGATGGAAAGGCGTTCAAATTCATATACCAGAATTTATTTCGGTATGGGTGAAGCATCGGCGGATAGTGGTGATAATTTTGATTATATAAACGTAGACGAATCGCCACAAGAAATTGTAGAGCTTGTCGAAACGCTGTACCCGTTTGAAAAATCTTAACAATGAGAATATACGACAACAAAGCCCTTGTCTTAAACTTACGCAATCCTGGCCGTGTGACTGAGGTGATACCTAAAAGCACGGTAGTTGACGACCACCAGGTAGTAGTGAACTGGGGCTTGGATGAGGCAAAGGCGTTACGGAACATGAACATAGATGCGCCCTCACCTATCGAGGGGCGGTACGAATGGACGGGTAAGTATCCACCGTTTGACCACCAGAAAAAGACTTCTGCATTTATGACCATGAACCGTAAGTCGTTTTGTTTTAACGAGCAGGGTACAGGCAAGACAGCCAGCGCAATATGGGCGGCTGACTATTTAATGAACGAGGGCAAGATCAACAGAGTATTAGTTATCTGCCCATTGTCGATCATGGACAGTGCGTGGCGGGCTGACTTGTTTACCTTTGCGATGCACAGGACAGTTGATATAGCGTATGGCCCCAAAGCTAAACGTCGTAAGATTATAGAAGATGGCGCTGAGTTTGTGATTATAAACTATGATGGCGTGGAGATAGTGCAGGATGCCATAGCTGAAGGTGGGTTTGATTGTATTATTGTTGATGAAGCAACGCACTATAAGAATGCGCAGACTAAACGATGGAAAACATTGAACAAGCTAGTCAAACCTGACACTTGGCTGTGGATGATGACAGGCACACCAGCGGCACAGAGTCCACTTGATGCGTTTGGTATTGCTAAGTTAGTCAATCCTAAGTCGGTGCCAAGATACTACAGTACATTTCGTGACCTGGTGATGCACAAGATAACTAACTTCAAGTGGATACCCAAGGAGAACGCTACCGACACGGTGTTCACTACCCTACAACCAGCCATACGGTTTACCAAGGATGAGTGTTTAGACTTACCGCCTATGGTGTACGTTAAGCGTGAGGTTGAGATGACCCCACAGCAGAAGAAGTACTACAAAGAACTCAAGACCAAGATGGCTATGGTTGCCGCAGGTGAGGAAGTTACAGCCGTCAATGCCGCAGTAAACATGAACAAACTACTGCAAATTAGCGCAGGTGCGGTATACACAGACAACCATGAGACATTAGAGTTTGATATTAAGCACCGATACAAAGTGCTACGTGAGGTTATAGACGAGTCGAGTAAAAAAGTTTTAGTGTTTGTGCCGTTTAAACATGCCATAGATATACTGACTGCTAAGCTACGAGACGACGGTATAACAACAGAAATCATACGAGGGGATGTGTCAGCGACACAACGAACAAACATATTTAAACGATTTCAAGAGAACGATACTCCGCAGGTGTTGGTGATACAACCGCAAGCGGCGGCACATGGTATTACACTAACAGCGGCTAACACCGTGGTATGGTGGGGGCCAACCTCATCATTGGAAGTATATGCACAAGCAAACGCTAGGGTACACAGGAGCGGACAAGATCAGAAATGCACGGTGGTACAGCTACAAGGGTCGGATGTGGAGAAACGAGTCTATAGTTTGTTGGACAACCGAATAGACGTGCATACAAAAATGATAGATTTATATAATGAAATGCTTGACTAAACACGTGTAGATAGCTACACTGTACTACAAACAACTAGAATGAGGGGGAAATATGTCAGATACTGACTTAGGTAAGCTCTTGCGTGTCTATCGCAAAATACGTACAAAACGTGCGGATTTATCTGCAAAATTCAAAGAAGAAGATGGTGACTTAAAGGAACAGCAAGACACTATCAAACAAGCCCTACTAAAACACTGTGAGGACAATGGTGTCGAGAGTGTACGCACGCCCGACGGTTTGTTCTATCGCACGGTGAAAACCCGCTACTGGACAAGTGATTGGGGATCCATGCACAAGTTTATCATGGAGCATGAGATACCTGAGTTCTTTGAGAAAAGACTCAACCAGAAGCACGTCAAAGAGTTTTTAGAGGAGAATCCAGATGTAGTCCCACCAGGATTAAATGCGGATTCTGAATTTGTAATAACTGTGAGGAGTAAGTAATGAAAATTTTACGTATTAAAGAAGTGGCAGACTTAACGGGGCTTTCCCCTTCGTCTATATATAAACAAGTTCGTTTAAACGAATTTCCCAAGAATATTCAGCTCACAGCTCGTGCCACGGGTTGGGACAGTCGTGATGTTGAGGAGTGGATAAGTAATAAGATAAACGAAAGTAAACTTGTAAATGGAGAACAAAATGACGAATGAAAGTCCCTTTGTGACGTCAGAAGAGGTCGCACAGTATTTTAATGTAGAAGTACAAACGGTACGTCGTTGGATAAAGCGCAATACCATACCACCAAACTCTTATATCAAGACTGGTAATGAATACAGGTTTGATTTGGAGCGAGTCAAGGAAGGATTGTTTGCTAACAATGAGTTAGGTAATGATCCCAAGGTAGATGTGTTTGATCTTGATGAGGATATTTAGGTGCGCCGAATTAGCATACGTGGGGGTACGTTTTCTTACCACGGTGATAGTGTAAACCTTGTTATAGTGAACGCGGCCAAGGTATCGCGTGCGTATTTTGCTGACGAGTTTGATGTCGATAAAACAGTGGCACCAACATGTTGGTCAAGTAACACACAGACACCCGACCCCGCAGTACCTGGAGAGCAGGTGCAAGCTAGACGTTGTATGGATTGTAAACAAAACGTCCGTGGTACGTCTGGGTACGGTAGAGCCTGCCGGTTTTTACAACGGTTGGCAGTAGTAGTGGAGGATAATTTAGAAGAAGTTTATCAGTTGCAGTTGCCAGCGACTTCTATTTTTGGTAAAACAGTTGGTGGTGGTATGCCCTTGCAAGAATACGCAAGACATCTACACAGCAACAACACTTCAGCTACGACAATACTGACCAAGGCTTATTTCGATAACAACAGTAGCGTGCCGAAAGTATTGTTTAAACCAATACGTACGTTGGAAGAACATGAAGTGGCTGTGGTGGCTGACCTTATCGACCATCCAGATACTCGTGCCGCAATAACCTCTGTTGAAAAACAGAGCGCGAACCCGTCACCCTTCGATTCCGTCGAGGGTTACGCTTACAAATAATCCATTCTTAGGAGAATGCGCAATGAAACACGTAATAAATGATGTAGAAGTAATGTACCCACGTATCAACCAGACTTATCGGTTTGACAACACAGAGAACCGCTCTATCCCATGTGACCCTCTTGATGATGGCGCCGCATATGAGATGTCATTTCGTATGGACACAGACCAGGCTAAGGCTTTGTTCAAAGCCATGAGTGCCGCGTACAAAGAAAAGCGCGAGGACAAATGGCCTGAGAAGCTAGAGATGCCGTTTAAGAAAGACGACGACGGTATGTTTATTGGTAAAGCTAAACTGAAAGGTGCGTATGGCAAAGACGTTACGCAGAAACCACGTCAGTTTGACGCCAAAAACAACAAACTACCCGATGATTTTAAACTAACCACAGGTAGCACAGCTAACATAGCGATTGTGTTTGTACCTTACAACATGCGTGACCACGGTGTATCACTACGGTTGTCTGCTGTACAGGTTACTAAATACGCAGAACCTAAAGACAGTGGCTCACCATTTGGCGCTGTTGATGGGTTTACTTCAGAAGATGCTAGTCCGTTTGATTCTAACATATCAGATGATGGCGACGACATCTTTGAAGAAGAGCCTGCACCTGAACCCGCACCCAAAAAAGTTGTGAAGAAAAAAGCAACACCCAAACCAAAAGACAAACAAGAGCTTAGTTCTATCGTTGATGATTGGGACGACGAGTAGCTCTAGCTTGGCCGTGGGGTTAATAGCCTCACGGTATTTTTTGGATTGGGGGGAGCTTAATGAACACAAGAGAGTTTTTATCGGAGGTGCTCGCCGAGGGTAGTTACTACTGCCTTCTGGCGTTACTTAACGGTAGTGAGGGGCGCAGACAAACTTTTTACGATTCCATAGATGATCTCATTGAGGCCGCGTATGAGTATGACGCGGGGGGCTGGGATGCTTATGTTGCTATGGGTACGTTCGCAGAGAAAGGGTCACGCACACAAAAAGCCGTACAAAATGTTAAGGCGTTTTACTTTGATCTTGACGTCGATCCAGACGACGATAAGAAGTATGCGTCGCAAGCCGAGGCATTGCATGGGCTACGTAGTTTCTGTAAGGATTTACAGCTACCTAAACCATTGATTGTCGATTCTGGTAGGGGGGTACATGTACACTGGCCATTGGCTGAGAGTGTGGAACGTGAACGTTGGGAAGTAGTAGCTAACCGACTGAAATCGCTGACAAAAGAAAAAGGTTTGTTAGCTGACCACGCAGTAACGTCAGACTCCGCCAGGGTGTTACGTATACCGAATACACACAACCACAAGACAGACCCGCCTATACCCGTAGAGTTTATGTACGCTAAGGCTAAGCCTGTTGATGTTGGTGAGTTCGCTGAATTGCTTGGGTATGAAACGATACCAGTCCCCACAGTTACCAGTGGTACTAACGCTGTTATGGACGCATTGATTAGTAATCGAGAGAGTAGTTTCGATGACATTATAGCTAAGTCTCGTGACGGTAGTGGGTGTGAACAGCTACGTAGAGTAATCGACGAACCCAATACACAAAGCGAACCTGTATGGGTATCTGCTATGTCTATAGCAAAACATTGCAGTGATGCTGGCAGAGAAACAGCGCACGAATTGTCTCGTGGTTACGAAGAGTATGACCCTGACGAGACAGACACTAAATACGACAATATAAAGTACCCACATACCTGCTCTACGTTTGACGACCGTGTAGAAGGTGTGTGTATGGACTGCCCTAACTGGGGCAAGGTTAAGTCACCAATTGTATTAGGTAGCCGAGTCGCCGAAAGTGGTGAGGTAGTAGTACAAGAAACGGCTATAGATTTACCTAATGCGCCGGTGAAAGAATACACAATACCCACTTACCCAGAGCCGTACTTTCGTGGTAGGAACGGTGGGGTGTATATACGTACGCAGGACGCAGAAGGCATTGTTGATGAGAAAGCCATATATCACAATGACTTGTATGTTATGCGGCGTTTGAAAGATATAGAAGTTGGGGAAGCTATTGTTATGCGGTTGCATCTACCCAGAGATGGGGTACGTGAATTTACGGTGCCACTGACAGCAGTAACTTCAAGAGAAGAATTTAGAAAGGCTATGTCAAAAGAAGGCGTGGCCGTCAGCAAAATGGATGAACTTATGCGATATACAACTGATTGGGTAAACGAGCTACAAGCAAACTCTACCGCAGATACAGCGCACCGAGAGTTTGGGTGGACAGACGAGAACTGTACGTCGTTTGTACTGGGTAACACAGAAGTCACGGCAGATGAGTTGAAGTTTAACCCGCCCTCTGCCCCCACTGCCGCGTTGTTTTCGGCGTTTGAGCCAAGAGGCACGTTAGAAGGCTGGAAAGAAATGGCAGAGTTTTATAACCAACCAGGCATGGAAATGCACCAGTATGTAATGGGCACCGCGTTTGGCTCGGCTTTGATGGAACTCATGCCAGTACAGTGTGCGGCCATACATATATTTAGTAAAGACTCTGGGTTAGGTAAAACCACAGCTATGTTAGCCGCCGCGTCTGTGTGGGGCACTCCTAGAGAGCTTATGTTGGATAGAAAAGATACGCACGCCAGTAAGATGAACCGCGCTGAGATATACCATAGTTTACCGTTTCTTGTAGATGAGGTTACAAACGCCAAGGGTGATGAGCTATCTGACTTGTTGTATCAGCTATCGTCTGGGCAACAGCGGGCACGTATGTCCAGCGGGTCAAACCAAGAACGCACCAGGGGCAGACCTTTCGCATTTAGCTCTGTACTGTCTGGCAATACAAGCATTGTTGAATCTGTGGGTGTTACTAAGAATGCGCCGAAAGCAGAGGCACAGAGGATATTAGAATGTCCCGCAAAGAAGATGCACTTTGCCAGTAAGAAAGTAACCGACGACTTCGCTAGGTCTGTTGAGGAGCACTGTGCGCACGTAGGTATACCCTACATACAGTTCGTAATTAACAACTTAGCAGAAATAAAAATAGCTTTAGATAAAATACAAACACGTATAGACACAAAAGCGGGGCTGTCAGCCGAAAATAGATTTTGGTCTGCTGGGGTAGTTACAAGTCTGGCAGGGCTTATCATAGCTAAAAAGCTAGGGTTTATTACCTACGACCTAAAAAACCTAGAAATTTGGACTGTTAAGTTACTTATACAGAACAAAGAAGCTATGGTTGAAATGGACACTCCCGTAGAACAATTACTAAACGAATTCTTTAATGAGCATTTTGCCAGCGCGATATGGATAAACAGCACACAAGACTTACGGAAAGGGGACGATGGCGGCCTTAATAATTTAGTTATACCTGACATGATGCCCAAACGAGATGTACTTGCCTACCGGTATGAGCATGACATTGGACGTGCGTATATCGTACCAAAAACACTTAGGCTCTGGTGCGCTAAACAGCAGATAAACTACGCTCAAATGGTGACTGATCTACAAGAAAATATGAGCGCAAAGAAACACAGGGTAAGGCTGTATCGAGGTACTAAACTGGATCACGGGTCGCAACCCTGTATTATCGTAGATTGTAAAGTAGATAAACCCGACGAGGTTTTACATGGCGATGGGAGCGTTGAGGACGTATGACATTGCTCCCGATGGGGTAAGAATCGTCATTGATTGGAATAAATTTGCCGTAGGATCGTCTATGTTTATACCATGTATAAATACTACTGCGGCTGTACGACAAATAACCACAATAACCAACGATAGGTTACAACAAATTACAACTAAAATAGTGATAGAAAATGATATTTTAGGGGTTCGCGTTTGGCGAACTATGTGATATAGTTTGTGCTGTGGTAAGGTTTTATCGAATTTCCCCTGCCATAACTCTCCAAGCTCCAGCCCCTTACTATTGACCCCCCTCATTCAGTCGGTAGTAAGGGGTTTTTATAGTAAGTTATCTGGCAACAATGATATTCCATCGTCCCATTCATCACGCTTCATCCGTAACGCATCTCGGTTCATAGAGCTAATTAACACACCGTTCCACATTTCGGTTGATGTTTTTGCATGTTGCATCATAGATTTCTCTATTGTATCTGCGGTGATACCCGCCTTACCTAAACCGTGACGGCTGTTAAACTTAACTATATCTTTCATTATACCCTGCGACTTCTCCCAGTCTCCTACTCGTACGGCCACGTAGTAGTTTCTTAGTAGATTAGTGCGCTCCCTGGATATTGCGTTGTCTATGTTCTTCAACGACATTTTTTGTTCGTTAGCTCTGGTGTATTCTGACGGGGCAAAGCCAAATGTTTGAAACGCCAAGTCCCCTACACTCCAGTCAGTATATACCGGGTCACCCCGACGAGTAAGTGCGCCCTCTCTGGGGTAGCGCACGGTGCCGCGATACAAGTTACGTACCGCTGTTGGCATAAAGCCTTCTACTCCACGTTCAACGTTACCGTTTTTAAAATCACCTATGGCGCGATCAAATGTTTTAGCCACACCCCCTGCCGGGCCAGCTAAATAGAACCACAACTGTTCTTCTAAATTAGCGTCTGGATTAAACCGATTGAACTGAAATAATAATTCTGACAACGAGGCACGCGACGCGTAATCTATACCTGTCAGTGCAACTATCGGCCCTTTATACCCAAACTCAGTTAAAAATCTACGCGCTAATACATCAGCGTCTTCTTCATCATCACCAAGGAAAAGGTTAGCTACAATACGATACACAGCGTACAAGGGCATTGCCTGTGCGCCCGCTACTACCAAAGCCGCACCGTGAATACCAACTAACTGTTTAAACGCTATATCTGATTCTTTCTTACCTGTGTTCTGATCTACCTTACTACCAAAACGAAAATCATAATAACGTTTAGCGGCTTCAAATAAGTTACCGTACACAGTAAGCCCGTAGTTTTTATACATCAGAGCTACACTAAGGAAGTCACCTTGCGCAAACCGTGCGCCAGTCTCTGCGGTTGTACCACCATTTAGTTTTTGTGTCGTGTATACAGCGTTTTCGGCGGCCTCTTTTAACTCTTTTGCAGTTAGCTTTTTAGCGCCCGGTTCATTTATTCCAGTCTCTAATAAAAAGTTAGCAATGGCTGTGGTCTGCCTGGTGCGAGTATCCATATAGTTAAACCAATACGCACTTGTGCCCGTCAACTCATCGAGTAATGTTTTCTTTCTACCCATTTCGTTAACGTCTAACTCTGCTGACAAGTAAGAACTTGTAAACAAATCTCTGTCTTTCATCTCTTGGACAAGTGGTTGCATGGCTTTAACCATGGTTTCAGTTTCTTTGTTAGGGAATTTTAAATCTTTACGTAACACGTACGTTGTCTCGCCAGTCTTCTTATCTATCTCTCCTATAAAGTATGTATCTATACCCTCTACAAAATCATACTCAACACCAAACATTTTCGGTGCATCTATATCTACTTCAGTCCCTGCTAATGTTTGCTTCTTACGTTTCTTATCGGTAGTTTTACCAGCGTTCATTAATTTGCCAGCGTCAGTTATGGCTTTACCTGTCTTACCGTAGCCGTATTTACCGGCTAACCATGGGTATACAATGAGAGGTAAATGTGACAGGTTAATTATTGACGATGATACGTTAAAACCAATGGTGTAAAAGAACGCTGTCCTACGCAAAAAATTAGAAAGTCCGCCACGCCTAGCATTTTTGCCAAACTCCATGCGTAAGACTAAATCCTCAACCATATTATCTACAGCATCTTGCATCCTAGCGTCAGTGGTAAATTTTTTGTATTGTTTCCGCACTGTGTCAAGTTCAGAGCCTATTGTGTTAAACTCAGTTGCCATCTCTAATTGTATAATTCGTTTACCGAACTCTGGTATTTTTCTGCCAGCAACATAAGCAAAGTTTTCGCGTGTGCCTAGCGGCGTTTCTTGCCCTAGAAAACCTGGCGTGCCTTTTCGTTTCTGTAGCATCTTAGCAAACGCAGAGCCTGGCATTAACTCTATGTACGCCATAATAATTTCGTCTTGTTGTTCTTTTGGCACTTTAGCTTTAGTAAGATTTGTTATTAAATCACCTATAAATCCGGAAGATATATTCTTACTTTTAGTAAAAGAAAATGTCCCATCATCTTTAGTTGATTCAAACCCAGCTATCTCAGCTGTTTCTTTACCGTCTTTATCTACCACACGTTTAACTTTATCGCTGTTCTGTAATTCAAGTATGGCCTGCTCCATGTCATATCTTGTTTTAAAGAATTCTACATAAGTATTACCAAATATAGGATCAACGTATTGGTCTTTTACTTGGTACATTAAACGGTAATCGCCCTCTCTAAAGAAAGGTACGTACGGATCTATAATACCTGACGGAAATAGTTTTTCATCTACTAACTTGGCGAGTTTACTTCTTGTCTTAGCGTCTACGGTAACTTCGCCTGTGTCTATATCTATTGATTCTTTTATCGCAGTCTCAACGTGCGCTCGTAATCTGTTTATTAGCACGTTGTAGTTACCCAATATTTCTTTGCGGTAGTCTTTTTGTACCTTAGACATCTTAGCGTAGTCACGCTTTAATTTTTTGTGTATATCTCTTTTAAGTTCTGAACTTTCGTCGTCTGGATCTACACGCTCATCAGGGTCGTAGTAAGTATCTGCCATGTCTACATTAACGTTAGTCTGACTTTCACGAGACATAAGCTGATCTATTTTTTCTAAGTCCGTGTCCCCCATTTTGTTTGTGTATTCTTGTAGCTTTAGGTTCATGGCTTCGGTGCTTTCTATTAACTTACCGACTTTACCGCGTTGAGTTTCAAACGCTAACCGCAACCTTTCAACTGCATCTCGTAGGCGATATTGTTTTTTGCCATCGCCATCGACGTAGGCAAACTTTTCATTTTGTGATAGCTCTACCATAAAGTGCATAGGCGCCGCGCCGTTACGTATAAGATCAAACAAATCTCCCACTTTGTATTTGCCGTTGGTAATAAAACTCATAAACTTATCGACAACTTGGTTAGACTCTTTTTTCGTTATGGGTTTCATGGCATCGCCGATTGCACCAAACAACTTGTTTAAGGCCGGTACTTTGGTTTCGGGTCTAGTAAACGAGAACAGTGGTGCGGCGTCACTCGTACCAGGCGGCGCTAGTATTTGACTAATTAACGCATCTGTTTTGTTTGCTAAGTTCATACCCAGTAGATCACTTCGTGCGTCTACTCGAATTATAGGTTTAGGTGTTTTACCTGCCATGGTTCTAAGGATGTTAGCAATTGAATTAAAGAACGATTCAAGTGCGTTTATGTACTTGTTGCCCTGTGTTTTTATTTGCACATTAGCTAAAAAGTTTTTGTAATTTACATTACTAAATGCTTCTGCAACAAACTCGTCAACATCAGTTGCGCCGAATATGCTAGGGGAATAGTCTTTGACTGTCTCAAACAAAGTCATTAGTTGTCTAGTAACTGGGTGTGATTTGTTTGCTAGAATTTTGTGAGTTGCCGCATGTGTCATTTCATGTAGCACAGTTTGTGTGTTTACAGTGCCGTCTGACTTAGGTATTACTATGATAGTGTTTTCCATACCAAGCTGACGACTAGAGTCTGAGGCAGGTAAGAACACACCGCCGTCAAACTTACCGTATTGTTTAGTTAACTTCTCTACAACTTTCTGTGCGTCTGGATCCTTGTCATTGGCAACGCGTATATTAACTCCATCAGAGTACACCGATAGCTTTTGGGCTATAGTTTTTATAACAGGGTTTTTAGTTGTATTTATAATTTCATTGAGCACGCCGCTTATTTCGTTCTTCCCTGCGCTTTGCATAGCTGGCTTGCTGATAGGGTCAATGAGGCCAGTTTCTTTGTTAGAGTAAAAATTTGGATCGTTAGGCCCACCCTCTACATCATCTGGAGTTACTTCTTTTGTTAGTGTAGAGACGCCTGCTCCTTTTCCTCCATCAGTGCGTGCAGTAGCACCACCAGTTGCTTCCACTGCGTCCACTGTAGATGCTTTAGCTTTGGTGGCGGTGCTTTTCTTTCGTTTTCTGTCCACTCGTTTATTGTCTTTAGCGCTAACTCTACGTCGTCCTTGTCCAGATTTAGCACGCTGTCCGGTTCCAGTTTCATCGGTAGTCTCCTGTTTTTCAAACGGAAATTTTCCGTAGTTAGTGCCTTTCTTGCCCTCTGCATTAGGCGCTAATGACTCGTCCCTAATATCCGTAGGTATAAGTGGTATGTTTAAATCTATTTTACCTGAACCTATTTGTTTAGGTCTTAGGTTTTTTTGCACAACTTTCCAAGGCTGACCTTCGTTTAACTGCTGTTCCATTCTTTCTAATTTGTTTAAATCATCTTGGTACGCTTCTATCTGTGCGTCATCCCCCAGGGTGCTACCGAACGAGCCTTTTACGGGCTTACCAGCTTTAGTTGTTTGTGGTTTTTCTAACCCCTGTATAACTGTTTGAAATTTTTTCTTTGCATCCGCCACCCACGCGGCGGCTTTTTCAGATTCTGGCGCAACAGTTGTTTTTTCTACTACTGGTTCAAGGTCTGTTGTCTTTAAAACTGTGCGTTTACCTTCCATTGACATAGGAGATACAATACCGTCTTTTTCCAGGCGCTCCATAATTTCAGACGCTTGCTTAAAACCAATTTTAAACCTGCGTTGGATTGCAGATATACTAGGTTTATTTTCTTCTCTTACAAAAGATAATGCTTGACCATAGAAAAAAGGATCTTCAAAGGAAGGTACGTACGACTCCATTGGCCCGCCTACCTGCTCAGGCGCTGGAGTGACATTTGTTTTAGGTACGGATGCACGAACTACAATATTGCCGTTCTTTGCGCGTTTATCAAGTATATTTTCTTTACGCATTCGAGAAACAATGAGGTCTACTTCACTTGCATCTGTTTTAAGTTCGTTTTGGATAGCGTCTTTTGTTACTGTTTCTTTGCCTTTAACAAACGCAACGGCTTTATCGTACGTTCCTTTATCTGCCTCTGTTGTTGCTTGGTTTATTGCTTGTTGTGATCGTTCGGCTAAAGTAGTCTCATCAAACCCGGCAATAGCTTCGTTTACTTTTTTAGGGTCAACCGGTTTTTCTTCGGGCGTTTCTTCGGGCGTTTCTTCTTTTGTTTCTTCGGTTGGCGGTGTTACAACAGCCTCTTCAGCTTCAGTACCTGGCTCAGTTGGCGGTGTTACTGTTGCCTGTGTTTGTGCTCCCTGTACGTCAACAGTTTCGGCAGTGTCAGTTTTTGCATCCCCAACTTTAGCTTTCTTAGGTACTCTTCTGTAGAACAAGTCAGTAAAGAACTGTACAAACGCGCCAACCTCACCACCAATTAATGCTTCTTCAGCAACACCAAGATCAAGTAGCTCACGTTTAGGATTGTATACACCTTTCTCAATTAAGTTTTGTAAGATAGCGGCGGTCGCTTCTTGCGCACCTTCATAACCACCAGCTATACCTGCGCGGTATACTCTGTCTTTAAAGCTATTGACCCCCTGCGGCCCCATCTTAGAGTTTAAGCTCTTCATAATGGGTAGTTCAAACTGTTTGGGGAATATCTTACCGAGTGGGAGAACTTCAGTAACGCCAACGAGTGCGCCACCTAATGTTGATATAGCACGTTCACCAGGAGTGGCGTCTTGTGCTCTGGCCCTTTCTCTTGCTTCACCTGCCCCTGCACCTACACCTAATGTACCGGCAGTGCCTAATGCGGCGGCTTGCTGTGCTTTTGCACCCTTACCAAGTAATTGAGCACCTTTCGCGGCGGCGCCACCTGGTACAGCAAATGAGGCAAACGAACCTAACCCTTCACCAAACTTACCTAACTTAGAAGTGGGATCTATATCTGGACGCGCCTTCTCAGCGGCGGCTTGTATTCTCGCACGCGCATTATTTTCAGATTCTTCGTCAAGTAAAGACGCCAACCCCAGCGCGGTAGTTTCGGCAGTGCCTACAATACCTCTACCAATACCACGAGTTAAATTACCAACTGCGCCGTAGTCAGGTCTTGCGTTTACGGGTTGCATTTGAGGGACGCGCATTTCCCTATTTAAAACGTCTTGCAATACAGCGGCGTCTTCCACATTCCCTGCACGTTTGTGGGATTCTATTGCCTGTGCTATCTCTTGTAACGTAGCCATGTATTATGTTGCCGGTGCATTGGCAAGGGCTTGTTGCGCCCGTTGATCTAACGATACCCCTTGTGTAGCAGGTAAGCCCATTACATCGCCCAATGCTCGCAGTACGGCTTTCTCTTGGTCTGCTATACCTGTTACACCCTCCATAGCGGCTATCTGCACCAATACCATTTGTTTTGCTTGTTCAAGAGCGGCTATGGCTTTTTCATCACCACCCATTGCCTGCATCTCTAATAATTTTATGTTAGACGAATCGTAAATTAGTTTTGCGATATTAGCTTTTGCTTTTTGTAAATCTGTTGCGTACTGTCGCAAGTTACCCATTTTACTTACGTCACGTGTGGTCAAGTCTTTAAGCTCAGTCGCCCACATTTCTTGGTCTGCTAATGCTTTATCATACACTTGTTTAAAGTCGGCCTCTTCTTGTGCTTTTAACGCTCTTAACGCTGATTGAGAACCACCTTCTAAGTTAGCGGCCATAGTTTCAAACTTATCAGTAAACGACCTTTCACCACGTTCTGGAAGCGTAGGTTTTCTTGCCATTAACATCTCGCGCTCTGTCATTTGCGGTGTCATTGGCGCTGACGGCCCTTGTCCTTCAGGCATTCCTTGGGGCGCTTGTCCTTCTGGTAAAGGATCGGTAAGCGCGTCTAAACCTAACATACCTGCCCCCGCTATACCGGCTGTAGTGCTCATTCTACCCAGATCGCGTTGACGAGGTATAGGCTCTCCTTTTTTTAGAAACTTCGCCGCCCCTGTTGGTGTAGCCGTTGTATATTGTGCGCCTCTTTTAGAAGTTTGGACAGGCACCTTTTTGCTATAAGTTTTCTGTAGGAGGTTTTTTGCGCCGCTCATTAGTCCAGGTGCCCCCGCCCTAGCCGCACTAATTCCACGCCCTATCGGATGTAAAGATGCCGCACCAAGTGCCACTGTGCCCAACGACTGTAGTGGGTTTTCTGCTACATACTCAAGCCCACGACGAAGCATACCTTTCTCTTTCTTGCGTGGGTCTTCTATATCTACATCACCCCCTGCTTGAAATCGTGCTAGTCCACCACGCGCCATAGGCGCACTAGGTGGCATACCTCCAGGCATACCGCCAGGCATAGGGGGTTTACCTCCGGGCATAGGCATACCGCCGGGCATAGGGGGTTTACCTCCAGCCATTGCAATACCGCCAGGCATAGGGGGTTTACCTCCGGGCATAGAAAGCTGTGGGCCAGCCGCCTGTTTTAGCATACCGGCTAATCCTGGTGGTTTACCTTGCGGCATACCCTGCCCTTGTTGTTGCGTCAAAGCATTTTTCATCATGCCTTTTTGGGCTTTGCTTTGCGCAAGTTTACTTACATCTTGGCCAGTCTGAGCATTACCTTTTACCTGCTCCATCGCCGCCATCAGTACATCTTCAGCGGTTTGCTCTATAACCTTTTTCTCTTGCGGCATTTTAACTGCTTCTATCTGCCGTCTAGCCGCATCTAAACCGTCTTTTACTATTTGTAAGGCAATGGCATCGTCTTGTTTCATACCTTTGCTTTGCTTAACTTGCGCTTCTAATTTTTGTTGGCCACCAGCATTCATATTCCCGTCAGCTTTTTTATCAACGGTGTCCATAAAATTAGTCATGTTGTTTATCATAGCCATAATTTATACCCTACTATACTTTTTCTATGAATGTTGGAGCGCCGTCAGTGCCAGTGCCTATTGTATATACAGTACCCGTAGTAGGGTCGGTATACTCGTTAGCATTGTTACCACCCAACAAATTACTAAACAGCCCTGTGTTAGATAGTAACTGAGACAAATCACTTGGTTGACTAAACACACCCGACTTGGACGCTACAGGCATACCGTCTAGTAAGTCCATTAAATACTGAGGAACTTTCTGTTGATAGTCACGTTGATCTTCAAACTGAGTTCTATCCGTGTCAATGTTAGTTTGCAGTATGTCGCTTTGTGTTTTACCTAAATCGGCTTGCTTCTGTATAGCATCTAAACCAAACTGTCTGTCTTCACCGAACTGTGATCTAGCATCGTCAAACGCTTTCTCGTACCCTCTAGCACGAATGTCAGCTAATGTGTTCGCCGAATCTCGTGTGCCCATGGCATCTAGTATAGCCTGTCGTGAACCACCGAATGATCCTGCCTGTGCCATACGTGCCGCGTTGTCACGTTGTTGTATAGCCGCACGCTCTTGCTCTGCGCGTATCTGTGGTTGAAGCGCCTGCTGTGTGTAGGGGTTCATCATACCTGTCAGTTCGTTTTCATCTAAATCACCGAACCCACTAGTATCTATATTACTCGCGGCTTCAAACGCTTGGTCTTGTAGCCCAGACGTTCCCGCCGATATAATACCTGGTTGGTCTACGTTACCTTCTGCATCATAAGTGGCGCCGTAGCCAGCGTAGGCTTCAAAAGGCTGATTAGCCGCATCCATACCCATACCAAGCGCAGTGCTTATATAATCACCAAAAAATTCATTAACACCACTTTCTGTACCCACTTGCGTACCCGCTGTAGCGCCGGTAGTACCGCCTCCTGTGTTAAATCCTTTTACTGCGCCGCCTTGATTAAGTGTTGCAAGGCCGCCTTGTGCGTACCGACGTTTTTTTAGACTACCTAACATACCTTCACCATTAATTTTTTCAGCTTGTCGCTCAGTGCCTGTTGCTTCTTTACGTACGTCACGCATGAAGTCATCTAGTATTCTAGCGCCCGCTTCAGTGTTGCCGTCACCTAGATGCGCAACGACGTCCGCTGTCAATACAAACTCACCGTCGCTCAGTGCCGCAGGTTGCGAGCCTTCAATGCTAGCAGGTATCGCGTCGTCCTGGCCTTTGGTGTCTCCACCTAAAAACCCACTGTACATGTTAACAGGTTTACGTTTTCTTGCTTCTACTTCGCTACCCATACTAAACGATGCAAGACCACCTTTAGCAAGTCTACCCATCATACCACCAACAAATGGTGTCGAACCTGGAGGGCCACCACCAGCTACACCACCAATACCACTAAACTCGCCGACACCCGCCGTTCTATCTGCGGTGTCTCCTGCCGCCCTAACAGCTTGCGTTTGCGCCGTTTGTTGCACAGGTTCTGGCGTATCTGCAAACATTTGTGTAAAAGGGGTGGCTGTGTTAAACCGCGCAGTTGTAGCGGCAGGATCACCCTCAATACTATTGTCAACGTCAGGCATAATTCTTGACCTATACGCGCCAGTATCTCTATCGTATACAAGCCCTGCAAGCCCTGCGGCTTGGTCTTTAGCTCCTAACTGTGCGGCCTCTAGGTTTGTGTAATACTCTGCGGGTCTAAATATTCTACCTTGGTCGTCGTATTGAAACTCGTCAGTTTGGTACAGCGTACCTGGAGTTTTGGCTTCTAACAAATACCCTTCGTCATCAAACTCTGCACCAAGATTAAGTTGTTCGCCCAATCTAAAATCGTCTGTTAGTATTTCACTACCGGTTAAAGCATCAAATTTTGCTTGATCTAGTATCTCTCTACCCGTAGCAGGATCGCGGGCCAAAGGATTAGTTACCGTGTCACCAAACCCTGTGTCACCCTCTTCGAGCGTAGGATCTACAAGCACTTGCTCTGGTATAACATCACCAAGTATTGGGTTTTCTTCCGCTATGCCTGTTATCTTGTCCGTATATTCTGTTTGGCGGTCGGGGCTGTATATTATGCGACCATCTGCTGTGTAACCAAACCCAGCGGCTGTAGGATCGGCGTCCATCTCCGCCTGCGTGTATTTTTTACTACCCGCAATTTCTTGATTGTATCTATCTGACCCGGCAACACGCGCACGTTTTTCGTATACATCATCGGTATCGCCGGCTTCTGTTGCCGCAGTTTTTACGGCATCACTTAATTCATCAGGGTTTTCTACGTAATTAATATCAGAGAAGTAACGATTGGCACGGGCGCCACGTAAAAGATCAGACCTATTTGGCGCTACCATATTTGTGCCAGGAACGCGCTCTCTAACAGCCGTTATATCTTTGATCTTCCCCTGGTAACCAACTGGAGGAGACACGGGTTGGAGTTTATCGCCCGCAAGATACCCTAACCCAGCCGAGGCTAGAAAATTTGCGCCCTCCCCACTAAGTAACCAGTCAGTGCCTTTTTCAAGTCCGTCAGCGGTTAAATCTTTTAACCTGCCTCCAAGGTCTGACCAAAAATCTGGGTCGCCCTGCACGTTCTTTTTGCTCTCGCTAACGACGGGTTGGTCTTGAAAAAAAGAAAACCCACCAAAATCTATACCGTCAAGAAAATTACCTTGTTGTACCCCTGGGCCGTAGTAAGCCATTATCCAATCTCCTCTAGCAACGCTAGTAACTCATCTGTTTCATTTGTTATCAACCCACCTGTAGCCGCCGCTTTTTGTCTAAATCCACCATACGGGCTGACCGCCGCTTTCTGTGCGGCTACTTCTGGGGTACTAAATATTGTTGAGAAGTCATACCTTGGCCCCATTTCGGCAAGCTCAGGTTCTTCTTGTTTCATTTGCTGTTGAGGGGGCTGTGAGGCCGCAAGTGCGGTAAGTAACTGTTTTTGTTCCGCTTCTTGTGTAGCTAACCTTTGTGCATTGATTTGGGTCTGTAAATTTATGTTTGTTTGCGTCTGCGCGTCTATCTCTGTTTGACGAGCTATCTCCGCTAGTCTATCTTGTTCTCTTTCATATGCAAGTGTATCAAAAATACCAGTATCTGCAAATTGTGAGGTAGGGTCAATACCTGCAACATATTGATTATATTCTGCGTCCTGCCCAGCGTAAAGTTGGTCAAGTAAGTTTTTGTCGTCTACATTAATAAATCCATCGCTATTTACGTCATATAACCCTAAATTCGTTGAGTCGTAAGTAGGATCTTGTACACCAATGTTGCCCTGTATTATATTATTTACATAGTCAATATCTTCTTGTGTAACTAACTCAGCAGGTTTACCAATTACGTCACTTACAATTCGTTGTATATCAGTTGCATCGCCAGTAAAGAACCCTTGCTCGCCAATATAATTTTGTATTTCGCCTTCTAAGGTATCCAGATCACCGCTGGTAGGTAGCCCTAACCCACCAATATAGGTCGATATAGCAGTCCCTATCGCGTCAGCATCCAGCCCTTGACCCCGTAACGAGTCGATTTCGGCGTAGATACCAGTTGCTGGGGTTACTAAGACAGGGTTACCGTCTAGGTCTGTTTCCGTATCACTGTATACCGCAGGTGTGCCAAACTGATCCAATATACCTCTGTAGCGCAGGTCAGCTATATCAGTTGGTGTAAATGTAGGCGCTTCTGGAGTAAAGCCCATGTAGTTTTGTATATCTTCATCGGTCGGATTTACAACACCCTGCGCTATTAGTAAATTCCTAGCTTCGGTTTCGTCTGTTGTAAGATTCCCGACCCTATCTGCAAGCGCCTGGTTCTCTACGGTGTCTACATATTGACCAGTTAATTCTGCGTCAAGTAGCTGTTGGTCTGTTATTATGTAGTTATCTTGGTCGTCTCTAGCGTACGCATCTACACCTGCTACGCCATCTAACGCGGCGCGTGCCTCATCAGCAGTTACGTAGTTTTCGTTCACATAAGTTTCTATGGTGGTGGGTAGCCCAGTATCGTCAATTAAACCTGTAAACGGTAACAAATCTGTGGGGGCTTCAAAGTAAGTATAGTTACCAAATTCAGTGGCTACTTCGCCAGGATCAATAAAGAACGGGTCAAGTAATGGGTCTTCAACGCTATCGACTAGCGCGGCTTGTGTAGCAGGCACGCTACCTGTTCTATCTTGATCGACGGTTAACGCCGTAAGTAAATTATTATATTCAGGGTGATCTGTAGGCACCCCAACATTCGCTAACGCAGTAGCGGCTTGTGTTGAAGTAAACCTTCTGTCGCCTACCCACGCCGTGCGCCCTGCGGCATCTAAGTCTGCTACAGCCGCTATGTCTGCATCAGTTGCGTTTAACCAACCAAAATTAGTTTCTAAATCAGCCGCAATTGCTTGTTGCGTTGTGTTTCTGTTGTTGGTTTGGAAGTCAGCCGTTAGCTCATCTAGCGCAGTAGTGTCGTTCCAGGCAATACCACTAGAGTCAAAATTAGCTATTTGTTCTGCGGAGTACCCTAAACCAGACAAGTGATTCTCAATGTCACCGCTTGTTAGTACGTTGTCAGTAATCTCTGTACCAAGGCCAGTTTCTACAACATTTACACCTTGTGTAAACCCAGCGGCGGTTATATCAGTGTCTGTGTACCCAGCTATAGGATCGCCATTTTCATCGTATAGCGTTGCAGGGGCTACACCTAACTCATTAGCAATTTGTTCTCTTATCTCATCAAAGGTAACTTCGTTTTGGTCAAAGTATCCGCCCTCTAGTGTCGCACGTCGGGCTAGCTCAGTCGCATCAAATCGACCTTCCAGTGAGTTATCCGCTAAGTTGTTTATGGTCGCAAAGTCAACTTTATAGCCAGAGTCAGGGTCGGCTGGATCGTTAAGCTCAGTGGCTTGCGTTAACCCTAGACCTGCTAGGTATGCTCGCGCCTCATCCTCATCTTGGTTTTGGTCATTATAAAACCCACTGGCTAAAAACGCGCCTTTATTAGTTGAATCACCTTGGCTCGTTATATTTTCAGGATCTACAGGATTGACTCGTTCAGGTAATGCTAGACCTTGCCAACCGTAATTACCTGTGAGTCCCAAAGTCGCTAAATCTTCGTCACTTAACGCATCGACTACGGCGGCGCTGTACGGTACATCTATTTGAGGGCCACCAAAGAGATCCTCGCCCTTTAAGTATGCACGAGCTTCTTCTGGCGATATGGTGGTATAATTAACTAAATCTTCTAGCGTTGTTTGGTCAGGCAACTGCGCTATATTCGCAACAGAGTCTAATTGACCTGACTCGTTTAGCTCACCTGCTGTTAACTGCCGAGGTGTGGGGAAATCAGGATTATCAGGTTGCCCAAGCAACGCGCCTTTTATTACGCTTCTAGGAACCCAACTACCATAACCAAGCTCTGTTTGGAAGTAGTCTTCTATCTCATCAAAATCCAACGTCTGGTCGTCTACAAGCGCATCGACTGCGGCTTGCATGGTTGCAGGGTCAGCATTACGTAACGCATCAATATCAAAGTTAACAGCCGCATCTTCATCAAAGTAACTGTGGGCTGTGTCAAAGTAGTCGCTTACTGCTTGTCGTTCGTTATTTATCGTTGTTTGTGTTTGAGTAACTAAATCTTCGTCAGTTACATACTGTCCTGCCTGCCCAGCAATGTCTGTACCTAACCCTGTATAGCCTAAAAAGTCTACTTCAGCACCTGGTGCGGCGTAGTCGTTGTTACCCAACCAAGTTCTTATATCAGACTCGCTTATAGTGTTATCGGCAACGTTGCCTGTTAACTCTGCGGCTTGGTAACCATCTCTACCTTTTGTATCAACTAAGAACCCAGCCGCTGTTAAGGCTTGATCTGTAAACTCAGCCTTGAGTGTCCCGTCTTCTTCGTATATATTGACGCCTGTTTCAGTAACAATTTGATTACGTATCTCATCGCCTGTTATCTCATTGGCATCCATGTAATCAATAACACTTTGCGTAGTGTCTAAATCTACGCCTAACCCAAGTGCGTCTGACATACCCTCAGTAAAAGGATTAAGTAGTACCTCGCCTTCACCCCTACCTACGTCAAACCCTTTTATATTTTGTAGGTAATCTCTTAAATCTGTGCTACCGGTTATATCACCTTGTACTTTAATCTCACCATCGGCGTCTGGTGTAGCGCCCGTCATGTCTACTAGACGGAATAGGTATGTGTTATACGCTGACACATCGGCATCGGCGGCCAACCCAAGCTCTGTACGTAAATCTGCCTTAGCGTCTTCTAGTGTGTACTGCTTGTCTTCTAAATACGTAGGTACGTCTGCTATAGTGCCGTCTAACGCTTCAGCCAACTCCGCAGGGGTTTCATCGTATAAGCCGAAAGCAGTTTCTGCGTTGGCTATATCACCTGCTATACGTCCTGCGGCACCACCATCGGTAAGTTCTTCAGCGGCTAAGTTAGTTATATAGTCATTGAAATCGGCGGGAATTAGGTTCTCTTCTATACCCAACTCGGCGGCTAAGTCACGTCTTACATCGCTCGTATCGTACGTTTGCGCCGCTAAATAGGTAGTTGCTATGGTGGATATTTGATTAGTGTCAGTTAACTCGGCTTTAGTAGTCCCAGTCATCTGATCTATCATAGTCTGTAGGTCTTGCTCACTAGGTATTGCTTCACCTGTCATCTCAAAATATTCTACTAACCTAGAACGTTTTAAGAAGTCAACGTGCGTGCCAGTGGGATAGTTATCTATTACCACTTGTTCTACGTCTGCTAGGTCTTGCTCGAAAAATGCACCCGCTAAATCATTAGCTTTTTCTGTTGCGTAAATGTCTATACCGTACTTAGAAAACTCAGCGGCTATTCTGTTGTACTCAGCCGCGTTATAATCTCTTTGTGTCTGTAAATCTCTATCGGCAACAAACGTAGAGATGTCGTTTTCTAACGGACTAAACCCTGCGTCAAACGAGTCGATTCTAGTGTCAGTGTATCTACTGATAGGGTCATACCCAAACCTAGCTTCAAACTCTGCCGCTGTTATACCGGCGTTTTCAAGTAAACCTTTTACCTCTCCTGCATCCAATATTTTAGGGGCTACGTAAGCCTCTATTTGGGCAATTACATTTTGGTCTAATACAGGTATAGTAGTTACGCCACCTAAGTTTGTGTTTACGGCATTCATATACCCACGTATTTCGGCGTCGTCAGGTGTGTACCCGTATTTTTCAAACTCTTCTTTAATTGTCCTAAACGCATTTTGCGCCGCAAAGTAATTGTTTACCTGACGCCCACCTGTTGCAAAACTATTAAATAGGCCAAACGTGTTGTTTGTATTTTTTATACCACTTACTGATAACCCTGCGTTTGCGCCTAGTATGTATAAGTCTTTTTCGCTAGGTGTATAACCCCATTTAGCTTCAAAGTTAGTAACTATGTCGGCCAGTTTCTGTGCGTCAGCTACTGTACCGTTTACTCTAAACAACTCATCCACAAGAGTTGATCGGCCAGGTAACACAGCCGTTAATTTAGCTTTTTCTGTAGCCTCATAGTTTTCTATAAGTGTTTTAATATCAGTAATAGGTACAGTATATTTTGTAGGGTCAGCGTCATAATACGCATCTAAAGCGGCGCCAAAATTTGCTTCTATCCACGTTTCTTGATCTTCGTCGTACGTGGACACGTTTATATTAGGATATTTTTTATATTCCTCGTCGCCCCTAGCATCTTTTATAAACAACTGTGTTCTAAGTTGAGATGCGGCGTTTCTACGACGTAAGTTTTGGTTATACTCGTTGTTTATAGTGTCGTTAACTAAAATATCAAATGCCCTTTGGTTTTCAGCTTCGCTTATCAAAGAATCATGTTGATACAAGTCTATTAATCTGTCTTTAAACTGAGCGCGTTTTATTGGGTCATTTAACTCAAAAAAGTTACTTCTAACTGTGTCTTTCTCTAATGTGGTAAGCCTGCGTTCAACCGCATCTTCTCGTTCAACGTCTGTAAAATAATTTAGATCAATATTATTTAACAGTTTATATTGTTTTTTGTTTCCACTCGCGTGTAAATCGTGATCTCCATTATCGTCTAACTTGTATCTGTAACCTAAATACTGATTTATCTCTGCCTCTGTAGGCTCATAAGATTGACCTAATTCTGTTTTGTATTTGGCTATTATGTCTTCTCTTGTATTAATATTGTTGGCAACAAAATTTTGTACAAAATCACTGTTCCCTCTCATACCTATAATTGGATTGCCAAACGCGTCAAGTTTATTAGGATCTTCTACTTGGTTAAATACATAATTATTTAACGTGTCATCCACAGCTTCATTAGTCATCCCCAACGACGGACTTCTGTGCATAGCATAGAATTCTTCTTCACTTAAACCATACGTATCAGTAAATAATCGTTTGTAAGAAGACAATGTTAATGTAGGAGAGGGATCTATACCGTTAAACGTTTGCGCTTGGTCAGCATTGTTAACAAAATAAGCATCGAAGTCGTCGGTACTTTGCATACCGTCCATTACGTTAAGTATGTCACGTCCATTTTTAAATACATAATAGTTAGCATCGGGTACTGACCACCCGTTTTCTACAGATTTAGATATAAAATAATCAAACTGCGCTTGCTCATACTCTTCTTGTTGGGCTATGGGGTCAATCATCCCCGGCGGCAATGCTAGTTGATCAGAGGAAGAATAGGGTGTCTGTAATCTAGCCCTTGCCGCAGGAGTAAAGTCATCATAACTACCAGTAAAACCAATATTAGTTAAAAACTCTTCTGTAGTAGCGCCTAATCCGGGAGAAGTAGCATTTTCGCCAGGATAATCACCGGCGGTTGCTTCATCATACTCCGTGTGCCCCCAAACATGATCTCTGTCGCTCCTATAAGGTTTATTAAAATTTGGAATTTGTCCGCCGGCGTCATTGGTACCGCTTGTCCATATTGGTAGTCCATAACTATCGCTACTTGCCAGGTTTGATACGCCAGTGTTTACTTTTAACCCTTTGCGCGTACCTCCCTCTTCGTCGTACGGGATCCACTGACCATCATCATCTACTGCCGGGTGCCAATACCATGCGGCTCGCCACTGTCCATTTTTATACACATACTGCAACCCGTCTCCACGAGCGTCCTTTTCAAACGGGTGAATCCATATTCCTTTGTAGCCCAAGCCACCATACCCACTATGGTCGACCCCCAAACTATTATTTCTTATGTATGAAAAGGTCGTAACCTCACCATGCTCTGGCTCTGTATGAAAAGCAGGGTTTACTAACCATTGCCAAGGAACTGAACCCGCAGTAAAACGCCCACTTTCAATTTGAAGGGTGCCTGTAAGCTCAGCACTCCATGAACCTACCGCCATTTCTTCACTTACAGGGATAAATAACCCTTCGGCATCCGTAGAATTACCATTATGCGAAATACCTGAGTCGTAGGCGGCATAGTACCGATGATGGTTCTCTTGATCCCACCACTTTTCAGGGGCTGTATTTGTAGGCGCAACGGGGAAGTCCGTTACTTTTGGTGTAAAATTACCTTCACCATCCGCTAAAAGCCCATCTGGGTACAATAAATTGTTTACGTATTCAGAAGTGGGTAACTGAGTAAACCTTCCCGCCCTATGATATAGATTATAGCCATAACCATCGGAATAATATAACTCGCTCCCTGCTACTTCTTCTACCCCGGTTACGTCATACGGATTTATAGTCTTTATTCTAAGCGGTATGCTACCACCGTAAAACGCTTCGTTTACGGTATCTTGGTTTTTTAGTCCGTACTTAGCGCGTTCTCTTGCAATATAAGGCCAGTAAGCCTCATACACAGTCGAGTAATCTTCCATACGCTGTTCAAAATCTGCTTCACTGGTCGCCATCATAACGTACCCAGCGGCATTATTTATCATGGTTTCCATACCACCGAGGGTTTGACCCTTACCGTCTTGCAGGAGTTCAGGTATATTGTTAACATTACCGTATCTATCTTCTATCCAATTTGTTCTTCTGTACTCCATGTCCCTGTCTGAAGGAGCGTCAGGGCCGTATATAGCCTCCCACCCACCAAACATACCTTCACCATTTCTCGTGTTTAAAGCACTGCCCCCGGCAATTGTGACAGGAGGTAAGTAACGTAATCGTTTTCCCCCACTACCAAAATCACTTTGGTAACCAACTCCACCATCAATTACCCATGAACCTTGGTCGTCAGTAGTAAATTTATCCCATACCTCGTAAGCACTAGGCGCATCCGTTATCCATTTTGTTAGCCTTGTGGTCGATTCCATAGCGTTTTGACCTTCTTCAAACGTAACGCTAACTAAGTATTGATCTCCTGTATTTGGATCAGTTATAAGTTGGTTTTCAATCCCTTCAAAAAACTGGTCAGGAATTGATTCGTCGCTACTCCTAGCGCCTGCTACGCCGTCCCACCCTGGCACCATAAAACCTGGTTCGGTTTGCCCTGGTGGAATATAAGGTTCGCCATTGTATATATACAAAAGCCCATCGCTCGGATCTATCGCCGAATACTGTGTTACGGCAAGTGGACTAGGAACGAAGACGAGTTCTTGTATGTTACGAAACCCAGTGTAGTACGGCAACAACTGGTCGTAAGTTAAACTTTCCCAGTTTTCTGGTATAAAATCTGCGGGGTGAAACGAATTTTTTACCGCATCCGGTAATGTATATCCATGTGAATTCCCTGGAAAACTTGGATGGTCAGGAAAATTAAACCCTTGTACACTAAGACCATCAATAGTTGTAAAGCGACCCTCTAACATTTCTCTATCGTTAAGTGTCAGTTGAATTGACCGTTTTACTTGCTCGAACGTAGGCATTGTTACGTCTACAATCGTGCCATACTCGTTATAAGATTTCCAATCAGCTACGGTTTGATTCCCATTACCGGTGCGTGCCCAGTTACCATCTTTAAACTTATATGTGCCAGCCGATGTAGGGTCATAATAAAGTTCATTATTAGTACCAACTGGAAAAGTGTTAAAGTCTGGGTCAATAAACCCAGGACTTGGGCTAGGTAATCTATATATTGTGTCCGCGTAATATGGATCGTTAGCCGCATCCGCTAGTGCGGTAGCAACGTCCCCTGTAATACCAAGTGTTGGTAATATACTGTCTATGGATGAAGCGTTTCCTGTGTATACTGCGGTAGCAATTTCTGGTACGTTTGCTAAAAGAAAATCCGCGGCTAAGTTACCTGTAGGTTTATACTCTAACCTACCCGTAGCTTCAGAAAACGTAGGTATGTCAAATTCTTCCGCGTATGAATTACCATCTTTATCAGTAAGCCACACACCAGGGTAAAACAAAATACCTGCGGTGGTAGCCGTACCTGCTATTAAAGCGCCAAACTGACCTGCAAACTGCACATTACCGGGTATGTTACGTGTGTTGTCCCATTTATATATTAGAGATTCAAATTTATTTGCAATTGAATATTCTTCAACATACTCAGAAAGAATTTCTTTACTTACAACTGCCGCGCCATTTGAAAAAGCGTTAGTGCCGTTCTTTATAAGAAAATCATTGTTTAGTTTACGACCTAAATCAGAAAGGACGTCGGGAGGGATGCCCATTCTCCGCATTGCTGATTGATCAAGAGCGCCACCACCAGCAAAAAACATAGCGGCAGTTAACATACCTGCGTATGTAGCGGTTTCTCTAGCTATCCCCTGCGCATAGTGGTCAGCCATTATATCAATCTGTTGACTTGTCCACGTTACGTCTTGATTACTAGCTCTTCTGTCTCGTAGAACCTGTGCGATTACAGCCTTCGCTTCTTCAAAATTACCCACATACTCACCACCAGCACTTTCTGCTACCTCTAGCGAAAACGCGGTGCCTAAACCAAGAGCCGCGGCGACGTTACTTGATATTTCCGGAAACGCTTCTACCCCTTTTTTAACAGCAACACCCGCCGCGAACGGCCCTAATTCTTCTACACTTTCTTTAAATAGAACTTCCGCTATAAACTCTGTAGGGTACGCTTGGTAGTTGTCACCGAATATAGCCATGGTGTCCCATACAGTCTCATTTATGTACGGTGTAGCAGGGTCGTCTACCGCACGTTGCGTTAGATTAATCGGACTAAAGGCGCTGTTCATAGCCTCTAAATTAGTTGCGTAGGTCGGGTCAAATTGATTGGCAATAGTAAGTCTGGCGGCTTCTGTGACTTGTGTGGCTACGTCAAACCATTTATATACTGGGTTATCTAAAATCTCCTGTGCATCCATATTAATGAAATACCCAGCGCCTGCCACAAATGTGTTTTGTACCCAACTAAGTAGCCCCTCCGCGCCAGCTAGGGTGTACACATCCGTCATACGCACTCTGTCCCACACATCGTTAAAGTAGTTGTTTATATCCAGTTTTTTCTCTTCTACTTTAGCAATATTAGCTACGTCTGTTATTATCTGTCCGCCAGCGTTTCGTTTGTAATCTAAACTAGCGTAAGGCAAAAATTCTCTAGGTACGTCCTCTTTAGTGTTGTAGTACACAAACCTATTATCGGGCGCGTTTTGTTGCGAAAACAAACTTACTACGTCGCCATTAGCGTCTACATTTACCTTATATTGTAATTCTGCTCCAGGAACATTGTTTAACATGGCAGTTTCAGTAGCGTTTGCTGAAGCGTTCGACAACACGTCTATTGTTGACCACCACCATTTTTTCCCAACTTCGGCACCGCTAGCCATTTGTTCATTTATAAACGCTCGCCTACCTTGATCGTATTCAGCTTTTGATTGGTAAGCCGCGCCTGTAGCTTCTGACCAAGTTTGAAACCAGTTACCTAGTAAATCACCAGCGGTACTAAAAAATCCAGAAGGGTCGCTGTCTGCTAAACTTGCAAACGACACTCCGTTAGTTAATAGTGTTTCACGTTCACCAGTAAAAGGGTTAAACTGATATTGAGCGCCTGCTGTGGGGCTAGATACGTATTCTTGCTGTCCTGTAACAGCATCTAAACCTATACCACCGTACAACAACAAATCATTAAAATAGTCGTTAACTTGTTGCCCTGAGTACGAACTTATTGAAGCGTCTAGCATCAAAGGTGTAGCAACAGGAGAAGGAACTGTGTTTAGTTGATTTACATATTCTTCAAGGCTTAAACCAGAAGACTGCTGTAAGTAGCTATTAAATTCATTATCTACAAACATTAACCCGGCTACATATTCCTGGTTAGCATACCGCTCTACTCTAGCGCCCTCTACAAACGTAGGTATTTCATTGCCATCTTCATCAAAATATTTGTACTCTGTAATACTGTCAAATTTAAAATCACCAAGAGCGTCATAAAAGTTAGCGTTTATATAGTTATTTATGGATGTGTTAAGTGCGGCTCGTTTTGTAGGGTCACTCTTTTCAAAAGCGCTAAGGTTACCCTCTCCGTAAACAGTTTCTATTGTGTCGTATTTAAACCTATTTATCATGGACTGCTCTAAAGCGTCCCTTTGAGATTGACTAACAAGGTAATTGTTCGCCGCCCCTGTCGCTAACCAATGCTGTTGCGCGGTCATACCCGCGTCTATTTGAGGGCCGTACAAATTAGTATAAAAAGTTTCATCAAAATCTGGCTGTATTACTTGCACATAGTCACTTTGCAGTAATGTTTGTAACTCTGCATCAAAATAATCCCCAAGAGAATCGGTTTCGGCGTACAAAGCGTCTCTGTCAAGTTGTAATTGCGTCGCCGCATTTTCATACGCTTGCTTATATGGCGCTAAAACACTTTCGCTGTTTTCAAGAATGTTTTTGTTTTCCGCAACAAATGCGTTCCATTCAGTAATAGATTCTTTGTAGGTGTTTATCATAGGCGCTATTTGCGCGTACGGCGCGTATTCTCTGGTTACGCCTGCGGCATCTACGTATGTGGGTGTTAACTCTCTGTATCCTTCATAGGCTTCTTTATGGGTGTTGTATGCGCGTGCAATATCCCCATCCGCCCCCTCTTTTATGGTGTATATTTTTTTGTCGGGATTGTTAGGATCGTCTTCTACAATGACAGCATCAGTATATTCACTAATGACCCTAAGCATTAATTGCCCTTCTGCGGTACTAATTACAGCTTCTCTAGCTTCGCGTTGGCTGGCTAACTTATCATCATGCTGATTAAGTACATCTACTAACGGTGCTCGTGCTTCACTTAATTGCGCGGCGGTTACGGCAGTGTTTTGCGCGGCTAGTTCTACGGCTTCTGTTTTACCTGTAAGTCCGTCTAGTTGACTTAACAAACCTTGAACAATTGATGTGTTTTGTATCGCATCTTTTGTAAAATTGAACAACTGTGCGCTACTGTATTGATCTAGTACTTGGCTAAATGATTGCTGTGATATAAGTGCGCTTTCCGCACCGAAACCCATTGTGGTTATGGCCGCCGCACTTCGTTGCACCGCAGGGGCAAGAAACGCCATAAACAACCTACCGTCGTCTGTGTTAACGTCAAGCCCAGTGCCTGCAAAGACTGGCTCTATAAGTTCTCCTAGAGCTTCCGCTGTTATTAATGATTCAAAAGCGGCTTCAGCGAGTAAAAAATCGGTTACTTCTTGCCCTTGTAATTTAGCTTGCACGCCTCTAGCAAGTACGTTTTGCACTATGGCTGGCATGGTGTTGTAAACTTCTTGAGCTTTAAGTGCAAGCCCATTTGCGTCTGTTCTTATTGAAGTTAAATCATCAGACCCATCGGGCAAACTGTTATACAAAGGCTGGCCGTCTGTCGCAATTATATTGTTTTTTGCCCCTTGTGTTTTGTCCGTTTTAAACTGATAACCATCAGTTCGCTCGTCCACAAAATTCATTACTGCATCGGTGCCCATTTGAGCCGTTTCAAATATAGCCCCGGCAACAAACCCATCTGAAAAGCTATCCCCTTCTAAAAGAGCCACTGAACCTTCCGCAAGGCCCGATGTAAATATTTTACCCGTGGCCTCAGTGAACGTCGTTATAAATTCGCCAGAAATACCTGCCGCTGTTAAACTAGCTTCTAGTCCACCTGCTACGTTCGAGGCTATGTCAGAGTCTAAAATACCTTGGGATATTTGTTGCCCTACGGCAACTTTTGCGCCCTCAAGCAAGGCTTCATCCCAATCAGCGCCTTGGTCTTTTGCCGCCGCCGCTGTTACAAAAGGCAATGCTGGGGGGTAAATAATAGCGACGGTTAGTTTTGCCATGTCCCATAACGAATCGCTAAAGTCCATATTTTGACCTGAGTAGTACAGGTAAGCGTCTAGGTACTCCCATGCAGGCTCAAAAATTTCTTCGTTAATCTTTCGGCCTAAATCTAATGTAAAGTCTTCAAGTCCCCCATGAAAAAGAAATTCATCCGCGTCTTGTAGAAGGTCACCTACAAGCCCACCTTTTCCTGGCACGAAACCAAGAAAATCGTCTAGTACGTTATCTTTAAAGTCGTCTAGCTGTTCGCCAAGCCAACCGCCAATAAAACACATAAGCTACCCTTGTACCTTATATTTATATAAACCACCTAAGTGTTGGTAGTTTAATTTTGTTAGTAAGTCGTGAGTTTTGTCCGTATTCACACCAGTAGAAACTCCAGAATATATTTCTTTTACTTTATTAAGTTTAGCAAATTCAATTAACTTTTCTATTAACTGTGCCGCAACGGGGCCACCACGGTATTCTTCGGCAACATACCACAAATGATCACACAAACGTCGTTCAGCGCTAAAATAAAATGGCACTATTTGCGCAATTACCATGCCTACGGATGCCCCATCAGCTTCAGCCACGAAAACACAAAAATCGTCATGTGTGACCGCTAGTTTACCGAAACGCATGACTCGTTCATTGTCCCAAGTAATGTCGGCAAAAGCAGTTTCTTCGTGCATAATTTTACCTAGCACTACAAATGGCTCTACGTCCGCTAGTGTAGCCTCTCGTATCTGCACGTTCATTTTGTTTCACTCTCACTAAATTCAACGACGGCAATGTACACACCACGTTTCTTTTTATTTTCACCAATACCTGATTTAAACCCCATATCGTCTAATCGCGGAATTAGTGATAGAAAAGAACGCAAAAACACTTCATTTCGGCATATAAACATTATTGAAGAAACACCACGTCTTCGCACTTTACGTAAAAATTTGTAGATATTAGTAGGTAATTGGTTTTCAACATCTAAATTATACACGTAACAAGCCGCACGTTTGGTTTTCTTTGTGGCGTTATACAAAAACACAGTGTTATTTATTTGTATAGTTGTTGTACTGGGGTTTGACATGTGACCCCCAATAAGACCTAACGCCATAGATATTCCATCATCTTCGGCAAGCCCCGCGTTGTTTATAGCTCCTGTTACAACATCGAAGTTTGATAATTGTTTTTGTTTACCGTCTACCAATTCCATACTAATCTGCTCTTAATTGTACAAATATTGTGTTGCCGTTATTAGAACTTATTGCATCATCTGACGTAGTAAATGTCCATTGTACGTAGCTACCCACATCAGCGTAAGACATTAGTTGTCCACCACGCCAGAACCAAATAGTATGTAATTGTCTGCCGCAGTGCAAACTAAACTAGCTACACCACCAGGTACTATATGTGGGTCATCTGTCCCCACGGTGGTAACTGCCGTACCAGTGAGTATTTTAAGGGTTTGTGCCGAGCCACTGCCGTTTAGGTCAAATATTACGTTAGCAGAGCCAGCATTGCACACAGTCCATGTAGCGCCCACATCACCTGCGGCAACGTCTGGTAGCTGTATGGTGCAGTTGCTAGAGCCTGTAAACACGACCTTTTGGCCTCTGTAATCAGTAAATACAGCATGTGCAATAGAAGTACCTGTTACGACCGCGCCTGAACCTAAAGCGCCTAGCTCTAAAACACCGCTGTTATTTGGCAGTAAAATGGTGTTATCTTGTGTAGGGTTTACGCAAAAAAGAGTCGTATCATTTGAATTTGAAGAGGTTCCCTCAAACTGAATATTAGAGTTTAACCCAAAGATAAGGTCATTATTAGCAAGTAATTCAAGGCCGTTTTTGTCTAAACGCATTACAGGGTCTTCCATAACCCCTCCAGCTATAGCATAGAAGTTTAACTCGCCATCTTCTGTGCCATCAGTCTCGTCATCTATTTCAGCATATATACCTGCGTACTCTATCTTTTCGGGTGTACCGGCATCGTTGTTACCGTAAAACTTAATTTTGCCTATATCGTCGCCAACTGCTGGACTTGCTGAATTACGATACAAAGATAAAGTTGGGTCACTGTCTGCATCTGCGTCTGTGCTAACAACTTCTAACAAGTTGTCGTTTATTACTACAGAACTGTTAAAAGTTGCTGTAACAGTGCCTCCGTTGTCTGAAATAACAAACTCATCACTACCGTCATGACGCACTCTGAAGTCACTTAGGCCAGTACCAGCAAACACTCTATCAAGTATAAAACTATGGTCACGATTAGAATCACTATCTTGAGTAGCTTTAATAGTTAGAAAAAGGTCATTAGCAAACATAGTAATGTCTTGGTTATCGTCTCTACCTACTTTAAGTAATGCCGCCTCTGAAGTGTTGTTAAACACACTAATAGTCCCTGTTGCCGTCACGTTTGTAGTGTTTAGCGTACCAGTAGAGGGGTTGTATTCAAAAACACCAGTATCGTCTAAAAGCGCGTTTGACTCGTTATGAAAAGCAACAGGGAAGTCCGTGTTTGCAGTGCTGTCTGTGACTGTCACAGTAGAAGCTAAAGTGGCGGTTGTGGCGTTGCCTGTTAAAGCACCTACAAAAGTTGGGGCAGTGACCGTGCCAGAGACAGTTAAATCACCATCAATAGTGGGGTTGTTTAGGTTTTCACGGAATTGATTGTCTATCTGGTTAAAATACAGGCGTAGGACGCTGAAAGTCCGTTGAAATAGGCTTTGGTTGTACTGTTGTGGGGGTGAAGGCAGTACGGGGGCTTTAAACTTTATATTGTTCGCCATTAGCGCCTCCCGTCAGGGCGCATATCAATACGTGGGTATCCTAACTGCCATTTTACTCCTAGCTCGGTGGACTCTACTTTCAACGCCATCTGTCTACCACGTATACGTGTGTTTATCTGTGTGGTAAAAGGTTCTACTGTGATAGTAGTGCTTTTAGTAACAGCGCCTGAATTACTACCGCCCTCAGACAACGGGTCGTTATACCCAGAACCAGAACTCTTTAGTGGGTTTAGCGTCAATGTAACGCTAGGTGCGGTTGCGTCAGACCCACTAAACGTTAGATCAGGTAGCATACGCCACACAAACGCCATATTATTACCATCTTCTATATCAAACTCGCCAGAGGTTATGGACGCTGTTATGGCTACAGAAGCGGCGGTTTCGTCGTCATCGTTACCTACTTCATGCTCAACAATATTTTTTGTAGTAACTGTAGCGGCAATGGGCGCACTACGAATGCCTGAATCTTCCCAGGCGGAACGTTTTATGTCTGTGCCGTGGTACCACAGGTTTTCTAGGTAATTAAACACTACGTACCTGTCGTTCTCTTCGGCGCCATCTTTGGGGTAAAACCACCACACCTCGTTAAACGCTTCGTTTGTGCCTGCGGTAATTTGCTGTAGTTGGTTATTGTTTATGTCGTTAAAGATGTGCCTATGCACGCTAGAGGGTAGGGGTTTAACATTACCATCATAGGTATAAAACTTGTCTCTACCCATCCAAAATGCTATGCCATTAGCGTACGCAACCGCATTAGGGCTTGCTATGGATATATTCTCACCGACTAACTGTGCGCCCCAACCGTCACCACCTAGAAGCTGTAGGTTGTATAGTGCGGCATCTGTCCACACAAGTATCTCTTGGCGAGCCTGCACCGCAGTAATTATTTCGCCACCCCTAGATAAACGCAAACTGCCTGAATTGTTGATTGTAGTGGGTGCCCAATCGCCAGAGTCTTCTTGGTCAGACCAACGCAATAGTAGTGGGTCTAAAGTATAAGTAGTATCTAAATACTCCGTTGTACCAAAACAGAACACAAATCGACTAATGTCTGAAACCAGTATCCTGTTTGCTTTAGCCGGTACACTGAGTGCGCCAACTCTACTTGATAACAATGTAGCTCTGGTGGTTAAAGCATTATCGCCATCCCAATAAAACAACGGCCCCCCACGAGCAGATAGGATAAGATCCTCACCAAAGTTAGCTTGGCTCCACAGACGTATGTTAGAGTCAGAGGTAAGCCCAGTGCCGTAAGAACCGCCGCCCCACGATCCTGCACTGTACCCACTTTCGGCTATCTGTATTTCGTCACCAGAGTTTATTTGGTACGTAGCAGTTACAGAACTACCTCCACCAGTAGCAGGCGTGCCCCCAGAAGTAGAACCTACAGTTACAGTGTACGAATCACTAAAAGCAAAAGTTAAAACAGCATCGGTAGTAAAGTTTTTACCTGCGGCTAGCGTAACTTCTGTGCTGTCTCCACTACCACTAACTCCTGTTACACGCTCACTAACAGCCGCCGCACTAGAATCGGTTCCTGTCATTAACATACCTATTTCTATAGCGGAGTAAGCGCCGTCGATAGTGTTTATTGTTACGGGATTACCAGTAGAACCATCTGCTTTTGCTGTAGCTATTGCATCGTTGTAGGCTATCTGAAATTCTTTATCTTTAAGATCCGCTTGGGCTATAACATTGACTGTAGTTATAGTGCCCCCAAACGTAACAAAATCACCATTACCGTACCCACCGTTAGTGTCTATGATTCGCACTGTAGTAGAGCTAGCTGTTGTAATTATGGGGTTAGCGGCTAGAGTTATAACTGCTTGAAAGTGTAAACACGTATCCGCAGTAATGCTTTCAGTGGCAGATAACGTTATTTCACCTTGGTTAGTTACTGTGGCTACAGTCACGCCGTCTGCAATATCTTGGAAAGTCAACGCCGCGCCTAACGCAAGAGATTTTGTGGCGGCTAACTCTATGTTAAATTGGTCAGTTACTGTAGCTACTGTAGTGTTTATCGCCGAACCACTAGCATCTGTGCCAATTACAGACATGTGAACCCGAATAGTGCCTACATTGTTCTCAAGCGTAACCCCTACAACACCAGAAGTTGCGGCTTTTACAGTAGCGGAGGCAGGCACGCCTGTCACAGTCATACCCGTGCGAATAGTGCCTACAGTATCTTTTAGTGTGACTGTAGTAGAACCAGAGGTGGTAGCTTTTACTACACCCGTGGCTTGGTCAATAGGAGTGATGTCGTTGTACACACCACCAGACTCAATATAAAACTTGAGGTTAGTGCCTATACCTATATACAGCTTACTAGCGAGAGTACGCCAGGTGCGGATAGAGCGTGCAATACCCTGAAATGTGTTCTCAGATAGTTTTTTCCACCCACCTATCTTTTCTGGCAAGCCTTTACGAAACCGCACCTTGTCAGAGTCGTTCCAACCTTCTTCAGCGCTATACCTAGTACCTTCTTTGTTGATACCCGGTTTTAGCTGTATCTTGCTTAGTGGCATATTTATTCTCCATCAGCAAGCATATTCGCAACACGTTGACTACGTTGGCCTACCTGGCGGGCGTAGTTGCTGTCTAACAACTCTGTGCCAGCACGTTCGTACTCACCGTTTTCTATAAAGGCAATGGTTTTTTTAAACTTCTTAAACGTAGCCATACCCATGTTAAACACAAGGTTAATCACCGCTTCTTTACGTAACGGGGTCAATTCGGCGAACCAAGGGAACTCACGCGTACACTCACCTGCACATCGCGCTATGTCATTGGCAAGGAGCATCATGGCCTCATCTTTAGTGATTCCGACCTCCTGTATATTTCTCCCAACGCCAATGGTCAGCTTGTCGGCGCTACAGCGGTAGGGCTTTAGCTCCAAACCCTCGTCTATAACTAATTGATCTTGCAGTCTTTTTAAGTTAATCATCTTTGCCACCATGACTTGCTCCAAAATAAAAACTGACCACTGCCGCGAGGGTCGATGACATCGCACCAATCAGCAATGACGGTATGGTGTCTGATGCCTCTGGAGGCGGCGATACCGTTATCAATACCGCGTAGCCTGCAAAAAGTAATAAACAACCAATTGCAAGTATTTTTGGTGTCCAATCTCCCTTATGAGCTTTTCTAGCGTCCTGTACATCGGCAGTCTCCAAGGCAAATATGTCTACATCCATCTGTTTCATCTGAGCTTCAAAGTCTAATTCAGCTTTCTTTATCTCAGCAAGTTGCTCTGGTGTGGCGTTCTGCATAGCTGTAGATATAGCCTTAGCATCAGTTTTACAGCCTAATACGGCGGATATAGCTTGTGCGGCTGTGCCACCTAGTGGCCCTGCTAATGCAGTACCTAATGTGGGTGCAACTGCACTAATAACACCTTTTAATGCGCCAAAGTTCATAATTTACCCCAGTGGGTTGCTGTTGTTTTTTAGCCTGTCCAGTTTGTCAACAAGCCTTTCAATTTTGCTGTTAAGCGCCTTAATCTGGCCTTGAATAGTCGATATTCGACTTTTATTAACCTCGATGCCGCTGTCCAACGCGCTTGTATCACTACCTTGTACTTCGTTAAGACCGCTTTCAAGTCGTCCAATAGTTTGCTCAACATTGCTTATTTGCCCCTCTATAGTGGCTATTGTGGCTGATAAATGCCCCACATCGCTGTTATTTTGCGTTACTTCTAGCGTAGTAAGACGTTTCTCCATAGTACGGATTTCCTCAACATTATACAGTTCTGACATAGAACCTTCCAGTTGGGCTACTTTTTCTTCCATTGTGGCAAATGTCATGGCGACACCGCCTAAAGCACCTAAAATACCTATCCAAGTGCCTATTTGTTCTGCATCTATGTTCATTGTGGAATTACCTCAATTAATGGGCCATCACCATTGGTGGGTAAGAATTGAGCCTCGATACTGCCTATATCAGCCCAAAAACCGTTTTCAACACCCACTGATTGTCCTGCCCATGCTATGTTAAGTTGGTCAAGAAGCATCTTATCTATACCTACTTCTGCACCATCGTAAAATGCCTGAACAGTCTCGGTAGCCTGAGTGACAAACGTAGTTGATTCAATGATCGCCCCGGAGTACTGTTCAAGCATGTTTTTGGTACGGCTAGCTACTACCATGTTTTCAATACTTGCTTGGTAAGCATCTCTTGTTTCTTGCTTAATAGCTCGTAAATCGTTGTCTGTAGCGTACTTTTCCATACCTATTTTGGTAGATTCGTCAGCGGCTTCTATCTCAGCGGCTATAGCAGTAACAGTTGCAATGACTTGAGCTTCCTCAATCATGTTGTTTTTCTGCTCTTCAAACTCGACCTGTTGAGTAATTATCTCATCTTGGATAAGTAAACCAGTCAAATACTCTTGGGTAGATTGCTCTAAGGCAGTTTGGTACGCAGAGTTAAACGCATCTGTCTGCGCTTGCGTAACGTGGTACTGCTGACCTGTGGTGGGGTCTACAATGGTTGTAGCGCCAGTAACCATGTTAGCGGCCATTTGGCTAATAAAGTTGTCTTTCTCAGGCCCAATTAAGTCATTTATGGTTGCGGTTTGAGTTTGTAGATCCGTTTGGTTCTCGTGATCGGCTAGCACGGTAAATGAGAGGCTCATCAGGAACCATGTCAGGGCGATTTTTATAGAAAGTATACGCATCATCACCTATTAATCCTTGATTTACGGGACACGGAGTCCCTGATTCATAAAGTGCCCACCACACGCGGTAGTCTTGGCACATGACGCTCACAGCGGCTACCTTTAGCCCTAGAGCATTTAACTGTTTACTGAGCTTTAGGCGCTCACATGTCTCATCTTTTATGGGACTACCAAATGCTAATCCAAATACTTGTGTTTGTACACCCGCAGATCCACTAAACGTACACACATCTTGGTTATAACTAGGGCTACTGGGGGCAACAGCCGTGTTTACTGGCGTACCCTCCTGCGAAACAGTCGTAGATGTCCTGTTATCAATGGTTTCGGCAGACTGCTGGTTATTAGACCCAAAGTCGCCAACTGTTGCGTCCTGCGGCTCTTGAGCTAGGCTAAAAGAGCTTGCCAGCAATAGCGGTAACAAAAATAGCCGCATATAACCCCCAAATGTACTGCTCTATCCTAATAAACTTATTAGATCCGTCTTCTAACCGCTTTTCGATAGCGTCAAGCCTAGTAGCACAAAGGGCTTCATGTTTCTCTAACTGAACCAGAACCTCGCGTGCAGATAGGCGAGTCACTGTGTTTGGGTTCTTAGGTCGTCCGCGCTTTGCCATAATTAATCCTTAAACTCTTGTGATCTGTGTGTTGGCCCTTGCCCGCGCACTACTTTATCTGAAGATGCGCCCCATAATCCTGTTGCTTGTTCGTACATAGCAACGGAGTAGTTATCCATAGAATGCCCATCACGATGCGCAGACTCTACTTGAATGTACTTTTCTTTCATAGCCGCTGTAAGTGCAGATACCCAGTTTGTATCAAACAACCACGATTTACTGCCTGACAGGTCTTTACCTAGCACAATAGCTGTAAATACAGCGCCTTTATCTTTCTTTATGCCACCTATCATGGCTATTACGTGATCATCTTTTTTGCATACTATTGTTGCGCCACCATCACGTATAACTTTTAAACAGTGTATTTTAGCCCCTTCTTCTGTGGTGTTATCGTCTATTGTGCCTTCTAATATCTTGCCTTTGCAGTCATCAAATAAACGAGTAAACGTATCTAGGTCGAATGTAGGGTTATGTTCAAAAGTATACATTACAAAGAATTCCTCAATGTCACAACGACAGTATCACCATCAGCTATTAAACCAGACTCTTGATCTGTAGACCCGTCGCCGTCTAAGTCTGAATCTTGTGTTACGTTCGTATTGCTTAGCCGGTAGTGATGAAACCCACCGTTAGCGCCAAGCCCAGTGCCACCATCTTTAGTAAATGAGAAATCACTAAGTGGCATATCTGTGCTAACACCTTTTGTTGTATTGTTTACACGTAATACGACAAATAAATCATTTACGCTGTTAGTCGGCTGTGTTTGCCCTTCTGCCACAAGAAAGTGAAGCTCAAACGCTGTGGACGTATAGGTGTCCGTGCATACTTTTGCGCTCCCGTAGATATTACTATCGTTTAAAACCGCTGTAGTGCCGTTACGCAGTAGAAAGGCATTCTGGCTAACTGAACCTATTTGCCCAAACTCGTACCCTTCACGTTGTGTTTTATAACCAATAACTCGTGCTCCTGCGGTAACAGTAAACGAAGATATGTCTGTGCCAGCACCGCCGCCGCCACCTACTACGGCCATCATTATGCTCACGAGATACCGGCTCCAAAAACCACGTATGTAATTACATTGGTGGCAATGGTTAAGACAGAAATCTCTGCTAAACCGCCCGGCCCTATTGCTCTATCAGCACCAGCAGATCCCGCTGAGTATGACGTGCCTAGCGCTAAATCTATCTTGTCGTCACTATCAGTGGCTAACGTGATGCTGTGTGTAGCTTGTGCGTTTATAATCGTCCACCTATCACCCACTGATACAGTAGATCCTGTGGTAGGCAAATTAATTGTTTTAGCGCCACCCCCTGCATAGATGAGCCTACGTCCCGCATAACCTGCCATATCGCCAGCAGATATTGCGCCTGTGCTAGTTTCTACCGCGTCACTGGGTAGCAATCTAGGCGATGCCTCAAAATTACCACCAATTAGCTTTGCTGTACCTGCGCTTATGTTGGCATTTGTGGTGGTTATCGTGCTCGTGACGGCCAATGTACCTGCAATGGCTGTATCACCGTCCGAACTAGCTACCGTAAACTTGTTTGTATTTACTGCAAAATTGCCAGTTACCCCGACCGTACCACCAAAAGTAGCGTTACCTGTAACATTTGTTATAGCTTCAGACACTGCGGAACCTGTGCTAAAAAACAACCCTGCCTTACCATTAGGTAGAGATATACCACTATCAGAAGGTGTTTTTATCGTTAGGGCGTGCCCCCCAGTAGTGCCGTTATGAATAATGTAAACCTTTTGCGTGGCGGGTAACTGTATTTGTGCTGTCCCACTTAATTCACCAGTAAACTGCACGGCAAAATGTCTACCATCAGTGCTTGCGCCATCACTAATGGCCAGCGTATGGTTACCAGTTATACCAACAGACACAACCCCAGCGACTGCTTCGTCTACCAAATCAGTGACTTTAGTATTTAAAGTAGTGCCCCAAGTGCCTACATTCTCGCCAGCACCGGGCTTTATAAATTTTAGGTTACTTGTAAAAGTCGCCATTATTCAATCCTTATAATTGCGGAGGTACTGTTAAACGCGGGGAATGTCACCGTAAACGTACCGTTAGTTACTGTTTTGTCTGTCCCAAAGTCTAACACCGCTATTGTTGATTGTGGTTCGTCAGTTTGGTGTATCAACGCCCCACGAGCAGTAAATGTCACGTTAGAAAAGGTAGCATCGTTAAAATCTACGTACGCAACATTGTTTGAAACTGTTATAGATGCCCCAGTTAACGCTACACCTTCGGCAGTGTAATTAGCGCTAGTCACCTCACCAGTCTCTGTATACGCGGCGGTTGTAGCATCTAATGTAGCCGTGCTGTCATATAAAGCTACTTTAAAAGTATCCGTGTCAAAGTGTATGTCCCCTTTTAATAGGTTCTGTTTACACGCATCAGTCATTGTTTGCGTAATAGCCATCTATAACACCTCTGTTTTCGGCTGACCATTTCTGTACACATCACCTTCTAACTTACCATCACCAAGTTGTTTAAGCATTGTTAGTGAGTTGGCAAATGCTTCTTTGTACATCGCTATTATATCGGGTTCGGCTTTCATAAATCGTGCGGCTTCAACTAACGAAGCATTTAACAAAGCGGAATCCATGTTAGTACCTATCCAACTTGTACCATCATCACTCGTTGTTATTGACGTAGGGTACTTAGCGTAGGTATGTGATAAAACATACGCCGTATCGGGCGTGGGGCCAAATATAAGGCTGTTTTCACCAAACTGTGCGTAGTGCGTTGGTTTACCTCGGTTAGCCGTTAATGTGCTAGGGTAGGCTTCTTGTATAAAAGATGCTTCTTTCGGTAATAAAAACGTTATCTGATCACCGTGGTTAATTGCCATACTAATCGTATACAAATAGCCCGTGGGTGCGGTTAATGTAGCTGTGCCTTCAGAAAGACTAGACGTGTCCAGATTACGTAACGCAGGTATTTGAACAGAGCTGTGTAGTAGTTGTTCTGCTTGTGTAATAAAAAGCGTTAGCTGAGCGTCAGTAAACGTATTCTCAGTTATGTCTTGTATGTCTGTTTTTAGACCCGTAAAAGTTGTACTCATGATATTGTCACCGTTACCGTGCCTATTTTAGTATTACCCACTAATGTGTTCGGTATTAGTATGTTATCACCACCACCCACTGGGTTGTATCCGTATTGCGTCAATCTACTGCTAAAGCGGCCACTTATCCCAAAACTCATGTCGGGGCGTGGGTTACGTATAGCTTGTGGGTCAGTTACACGCACCTCACCTAACTTGTTCTGTGGGTGGTCTTTGTCAAAACAACTCTTACATACTTTTACGTTAGTTTCTCTACCACGAACCATCTCTACTTTTAGCGTTTTTAGTTTGTATTGTAGGCCACAACGGTCACATATAGCTAATGCTCGCTTACTAGATGCAAACTTATTACCCATTAGTGGTAACCAATACTAGGCACAAAACGCGCTGACGTTTTTTCCCTATCCTCTGAGGCCGCCAAAGCAAACTGCTCTTCGTACTCTTGTTTTAACATCTGCATTCTGGGCATTAGCTCAGGTATTTTCATGGCTATGTGGTACGCTAACCCTGCAACTAAACACGGTAAAAACCTAAAAGTCATGTCAGGGTTATTTTTAGTAGGATCGCCGCTTGTATTGGTTGCATCTTCTATACGACGTAGGTAAAAGTAACACAATGTGTAGGCTTTATCAGGTACAGGCCACACGTTTATAATTGACTCGTTATTTCGTTGCCCTAGCCGCTCAACAAATATTTGTAAAGGTCTGCCTGTAGCTTTCTTATTAGGTATAGCCGCGTACGTACTAACACTTACACGGTTAATTGCTAAATCAGATTGCGTGCTGGTGCCAGCATTTTCACGTATAAAATGTTCTATTACGTCTATAATACCGTCATCAGCTAGAGAGTATTCGCTATCTCCTGCCCCTAGTGTTATGGAGTTTTCAGCGATAGTCCACATGTTTAAGCCACGGTTGGCCCACTCAATGGTCAATAGGTTCATGGATCGCCGTGCAGTCCGTAAGTCGTAACCCGAACGCATTTCACGGCCCGCTCGCTCAAACGCTTCTTCCGCGATTTCCATAAAATCCATGTCAAAATTCATGTTGCCTGAAGTAGCCATAAATTACCTACGTATATAATGTTTTTTTGCGACGCTGTACTTTACCACAGCCCCTAGCAATCTTGCGTTGGCCTTTTATTAAGCCGCCTTCTTGCGCTCTAACAGTAGCGGGTTTTGTATTCTTAACCACGGTTTTACCCCCAGCGCCTTCGCGCTTCTTTTTCTTGGCGGTAGCGGCCTTCTCGCCTTTGGTTAACGAGTTAGCCTTACTGCGTGGTAAGCAACGGTCAGGGTTCTTCTTGTCTTTAGACGTGCCGCATTTGCCCTTGACTTTACCGTCAGTGCCTATGCGAACCCAATCTTGCTGAACCCACTTCTTGAGATCACCCATTACTTTTTCTTCTTCTTGCCCTTGCCGTAGCTAGGGTCTTTACAATACTTAGATGCGGCCATGTTCGCGTACGCGCTAGGGTAAGTATCAAATGTGCGTTTAGCCCATGCCTTACCGGATGGGCATATCTTACCACCAGACTTGTACCTAACTACTCCGCCCGTATTATATGAACGCATAACTACCTCATTTTACATTTACGAACGCCTTTCTTAGCAATACCGGCTCCGCGTACCTTACCCTTAGTTTTAGCCTTAGTCTTAGCCTTGGCCTTAACTTTACCGCCTTTTTTCATACCAGGTAACTTTGAAGCTGGGCCAGGAATATCGACACCACCTATAAAATCCATAGCCGCAGAGTTATCTACGTCTACGTCTACATCACCCTTACGTCGTTTGTCGCGCCTGGCATAGAAATCGTCGAACGCACCTGTTTTCTTCGGGGGGTTGTTTGCACCCGTCTTGGCGCTAGCCCTTGGACTCATTTTAGCCGCGGGTTGTGACATTGGTCTTTTGCTTATTGCCGCATCAATATTACCTGACCCTAGACTACCACCTACAGGATTTATCTTTGTGGTGCTAGCACGGGATGTAGATGCAGGTTTTACCTTAGCTAAATCGGCAGATGTGACGTCAGACTTTGGCCCCATGGCTTTTTCAACAAAGTTAGGTTTTTTGTTCTTTGAGCCAACCCTAGAGGTACCTTTTTCAATATCTGTTTGGGTCTGTAAAGTTTTATTGTCAGGCGCTTTACGGTCAAACAAATAGCCCCTGGTGTTTGGGTTTCTATCTATACCCCCACCAAATACAGGTTTGCCTTCAGCAATACGTTTCTTACGGCGTGCTTTAGCCGCCTCCTTACTCTTTTCGCGGCGTTCTCTTTCTTTTTTAAGTTGCGTTGCAGTTTTCATGCCCATGATTATTACCTCATTTTAGCGGGACGTACGCCTTTTCTGGCTATACCTGCTCCGCGAACTTTAGTTGTCTTTCCCTTGCGCGTGGCTTTTTTCTTGGCTTTGGCTTTACCGCCTACCTTACCACCTTTTTTCATACCGCCTACGGCAGAGCCTTTCTTAGTCATACCACCTGCGGCATAACCTTTTTTAGCCATACCGCCGCCGCCCATCATCTTAAAGTCTTCGCCGGAGATTTTACCATCTTTGTTTTTGTCTAGCTTGGTCTGACCACCCGTAAGACCCCCAGCGCTCATGCCTTTCTTACCGCCAACTGCGCCGCCTTTGTTCATCATAGGTTGACGCATCATACGTTTTTTACGGTCGTCGTCAGATTCCATAGCTTGCATACCGCTACCAGGCATAATAGGGGGAGCAGAACCTAACGCACCGCCCATACTGTATCCTTTTTTGGCCATACCACCTTTCATATAACCTTTTTTCTTCATTTTCTTAGCCATCTTCGTTCTCCGCGTAGAGATTGTTAAACACTCGTTGTGTGTCCCAAACATACTCTACATTTTGTTTTGAATGGTAGATATGTTGGTTCGGTTTAAAATCTGGCGCACCTTGCCCTGTTTCAAACCATGCTGGGTGTGTAACCCTGACACGATTGTTTGGTAACGCCACCATGTTTCCTTTGTATGGCCCATCTAACAACTCCAAAACGTGTGACTGCTTGTGTTGCGCTGGGTCATCCGCTATCTCACTGTTAGTATAGTCCACGGTGAAATAGTACTTAGCGGGGTAAAACTCCCCATCTACTTTAGCTATCCAGGGTGCTGGACTAGCCCTGTCTATTACGTATACCGAGTGCTCATGCGACATACAGTCCCATGGTTGTGCTACATGTGGAGGTAGCGGTTCAGGCCATGCTTCTACCGGTGTGTCTGCTACTAATGCCGTTAATGGCATACGCGCCCACATTGCGCCACCGTGAACATTTGATTCGTCTTCATCGTCATCAGACTCACAGCCTGTAAATATGACCTGAAAACTTAATGTTCTGTTTGGCATAGTTGTAACTGCTACTACCATGCAATGTAAAAATTCGCCGTGATACTCTTCAGTATTCTTCGTATATTCTTTACGTACCCACGCTTTGAAGTAGGGTATGTTTGATTGTAAGTAAGCCATTTAACACTTCCATCGTTTTCTCGCTTGCCGCAACCTAGAATTTGGGTCTTTCGCCGCTTTAGGGAACTTCTTCATTTGTCCTGCGGAGCGTGCGCAGTATGATTTCCTGCGCGATGCTCGTTTCCCTGTCGGTTTATCCTCTGTTACTGCCGTTTGTAGTTTGCTTCCTGGGTTGTTTCTACGATACTTTGCTACACCCTTGGCGGTCATTCCAGCACCAGATTTGGTAGGGCGCTTGTCCCCACTCTTCTGGCTCATGCCTTTCATGTCGTCTTTCACACCACCGCCGCGTCTGTAGTAAGTACGCATAACTATCCTGTGTAATAGATTTGCAAGAAATCAGCTACATCTACAGTGCTTTTAGCCACAATACCATTTTCAAACAACACACCATCATCAGGTATGTAGTAATCACTTGTGGTATCTGCGGTTCCTATAGCCCTAGCTACTATTCTCGTAGTGCCCGCTTCTGGCGTGCCATCAACGTAATCAACGTTGCCAGCCGTGCCGCCCGAAACAATACTATGACTTTTTAAACGCATACGCCGGTTTGTACCTACTGGCACAGCAAAAGAAGTAGTAGTACCTACTGAAATGTTGCCATCAGGTCTAGCACTTGTACTACCCGCAGTGACTGTTGTGAAATATTTAGTAGTATTTACTGTTCCACCCGCGCCACCTGTAAGGGTTACTGTTTCTGTTTGAGCAGTGCCGTACACGTCAGTCCCAGTAAGCGTAACTGTTTTATCATCATCATCACTGCCTTGAGTGACCACAACAATTCTAGCGCCTACACTACCCGTAGTTGTATTAGCCATAGTAAGCGTCGTAGCCGCTGGTCTAGCGGCTGTTACAAAACGGGTAGCGGATGCCGCTACAGTACCTTCGGACGTATTAAATGCGGATACATCTGTATCTGGCATGATATGTACCTCCTAGTTGTTAAGCGATTTGAATATATTCAATAATGAATGTAAACGAACCAGCGGCTGAGGCATCCTGTGTGTTAGTAATATTACAGAAAATGTTTCTTGCCGCACTTGTGTATTGAACAGAAGCAGGTGCGGTTGCCGCATTTTGAGTTTGCGCAACCAACGTAGTTGTCGTAACGTTGTGCTCTACAACAGTAGTACCACCATCAAGAATTTCATCAGTAATAGCCGCTACAATTTGAGCGCCAGAGCTAGACGTACCTACTTCGTAACCAATGTCACCAGAAGTAATAGTAGGTGCTGAGTCGCAGAAGATTTTGATGTCTGTAATAATTGTGTTAGCTGGTTGAACAAATGTACCAATAGTAGGGCTGTCGCCAGCAGTAGTGTTTACAGTAACGCCTGAAACGTATCCTACATGCTTGACAAACTTGCCGGTTACTACACCAGTTTGACTTACAGATAGATTAGTTGTGATAGCACCAGTAGTGCCATTTTTGGTAATAGTTTGAAACCCGCCCTCGGATCGGACTGGCCCTTGGAAAGTTGTATTCGCCATGTTGTACTCCTGTCTTGGCTAGTGTCTACCCACGGAATTGTGATTGGTAGTCAGGGACAGGTAAAGCGTATACCAAAAAGAAAGGGAGCGCAAGGCTCCCTTCTTATCTTTCTTTCTGGTTACTTATGCAACAGTACCAGAGCCAGTGATCGCTAATGGATCAGAGACACCGAAAGAGTACCGCTCACGGGCTTTATAACGACTGTTGCCAGTGTCAAAATCCGCGTCCATTCCAGTGGTCATCTTGGCACGAGTAAAGTGCTTCAAGCCATTTGGAATGTCAGTGGTGAGAAACCAGTTACTTGTGTCGGTCAAGTAGTGGTTAATTGTATAGCCTTCTGGAACTACACCGTTGTTACTAATGGTGTTGATGTCGTTGTCTGCTGTACCTACACGACCCTCAGTTTCCAACAAACGAGTCGCAGTGAACTGCAAATCAGATGGGATAATGAGTTTTTTGGGTCGGGCAGAGATCAACAAGCCACGCTCGTCAGTCCATTTGCCAATTTGAATAACCGCATTCTCAAGCGAGGTTTCGTTAAGGTCAACAGCGCCAAGGCTGTTTGAGTTAACACCACCAGATACTAATGGGTGACTAGCGTTTACTAATGAAACACCGTCTCCGTAAGTAGTACCAGTAGAGAACGCGTTGTTCAAGATAGCGGCGGCTTTCACCTGCTTAGTGTACGCCATGGCGCGAGCCAATGCTTTGGTGTAACGACCTGATAAAGAGTCGTACAAGTTATCCTCAATCGCTTCTTCAGTGATTGCGAAGCCCATAGCAACGGTTTCGTGCGTGTAACGTGCAGTAAACGCTTCTTGTGCGTTGTCATACTCAATTGCCGCGCCTTCCGATTTGGTAGGTGCCGCGCCGAAGCCTGACAGTTTAGTTTCTTCCTCAAACGAGCGATCAGAAGTCTCATCTTCATAGATTTCTTTATGCTCTTCACCGTACTTAGCATATTCTAAGCCAAATAAAGCGTTAAGGCCGGGTAATAGCTCTTTAAGGAGCTGGGATCGTGAAATAGCCATGATTTAGTACTCCTTATACACCGACGGTGTGGTTATAACGGTGGTAAGTAGCAGTTATTTTTACTAAAAATTCTGTAAAGTTACCAGAACTGTCTTTAGTATCTTCAACAACATCTACTACGGTAATTGGAAGAATAGTAGACACGTTATTAACAAAAATGCCCATTCTACTTCTACCAGTAGCGACTACGCCAGTGTTTAACACTAGCTCTGCGTTGTTAGAAATTGCTACCGCTCGTGATTTTCCTGCCACTACCAACCCACCAGTTGTACTATCTGCGGAAGCAGATGTAACACTAGCTACCTTGTATAAGGCGTTAGGGTCGTCACAAACAAACGCTTTAATATCGCTAGCCACAATACTTCCTGGGTAAGAGTTATTAAATGTTAGTTGCTTAGTGTTAGGATCAGTATAACTACAACCTAAGAAAACACCTACTACACCCGCAACTGGGCTAGTGTTTGCTTGTAAAGTTGTAATAATAATAGTCCCATCGTTTTTGTACTGCACTACATCGCCATTAAAAATAGCAGTGCCGTAATTACTAGCGATAGGCATTTCTCTTGTTGCCCCAGCAAACGGTAGTCCACCAATTAAATTAACTGGTTTGAGTCCGTAAGGGGCGTCAATGGTTGGATAAGCCATCTTAGATCACCTCTAAATTTTAGTTAAGTTACCCTTTTCCAAAGGTAACACTCGATTTCCTATCATTAAAGATAGGCATTCGTGGATCATTTTCACGCATCAAGTTGTTGTCTACCGCGTCCATCTGATTCTTGGTCATTTGCGAAAAGTGTTCCGCACGTTGTAAGACCATCTCTTCAGGCATCTTACATAGCATTAAACCGCCAATTACAATGTTGTCTTTGAACTTTTCGCTCTCTACTACAACCATAGTAATTTCGGGATGGTCAGATGCTTTGCAGGGTTCCCAACCTTCACGTATTCTTGAGGATATGTTTCTAGCGTCAGTCTCACCTAGCGTAGCGATACGAATCCATCTAAACTGATAACCCGGTTGAGGGTCAGGCTGGGGTAAGATGTCAGGAGCTTCCCAACTTCTTGTAGCCACAGTTTTTTCACGGGTTTCTTGGTCGCGCTTAATTCTATTATCAGCCATTATCCATTCCTCATGTCTTCTACCAGTTGTCTGGCATATTGTTCGTTTGATAATCCCAAACGTTTGGCAAGCCGTACTTGTGTTTGCGTTAATGTAACCTTTTTAGGGGCTGTGCTCCGCGTGGCGGGTGCAACTACATTGGCTCGTTTCTTTTTCGGTGCATCCTCGAAATTTTCGGGGAAGATTTGTCTAACGCGAGCGTCAATTCGCTCGTAATATTCATCGCTAGTGGGGTCTACACCCTCACTAAGTAATTTCTCATGTACACCCATTGCTAGGTTTTTCATCTCTAGGTCTGTTTCAAACCAAGGATTACGAGCAACCCAGTCTTCTGCGCGTGTATCTACAGGTGCTTGAGTAGAATTGTCGGGTATTGTTACACTAGGTTGATCCTCTTGTAAAGGCTCTACCCTGAAATTCTTTACTTTTTCTGCGTTCATGCTAGCATTTGTTAGCTTTTCTTGGGCTTCCATGACTTTTTCAGAGTCACCCTCGTCATACGCTCTTTTGTATGCGGCTTTCGCTTGTAGCAATTCTATAGCGGATTGTTTCTTAGCTTGCTCTAACAAAGCGGCGCGATTCTTGTTGACATCACCCTTTAATGCTTTGTTTTCTTCGGCTAATTGTTGAGCGACACGTATGGCTTCTTCACGCTCACGGCCAGCCGCTTCTTTGGCTCGACGCTCATCATGATAGCCTTTTTGTATCTTATTTATACGTTTTTTGACTTTAGAAGAATAACCTTCAAGTTCGTCATCAGTCACCTCTTCTGGAGGTTCAGACGCTTCTCGGCCTTGGTCTGCTTTTGGCGTATCGTCAACAACCTCAATGTCAAGGTCGTCTTCGGCCTCAGCTTCCGGCTCTGGCTCTAAGTCTTTGGCATAATCTTCCTCGGTCTTTTTGCCACTAAGGTCGATTTCTACCGAATTAGTTTCTTCTACTTCAATTTTCTCGTCTGTTTCATGTGGAAACTCAAACTCTACTTTTTCAAATCCCATGACTCACCTCACGCGTGCGTGATACCACGAGGATCAGCAATAACTGCCTCAATGGAATCATCGTTCATTAGACGGTACTCTTTACCACTAACGGTAAAACGAGTGCCCGTGTTCATTCGGAACATTACGTAGTCGCCGACTTTGCACCATGGCTCCCCACTAAATCGGTCTTTGTCAGTATAGGCTTGGTCACCCATATCCAACACAATACCCATAATGGACATAATGTATTCACGTTTACGTACGCTTTCAGCCTTAATAATCCCACCTTCGTACTCTTCTTCTACTTCAGGCAGGGCTACTAACACACGATAGCCTACAGGTTTTGGCAATTGCGCTTCAAAAGTAGCTTCTTCTTGCTCCTTTCGTATGTGCTCAGGCACAGCGAGTATTGGTTCAGTCATCGTCGTCTTCCAGATAGTTTTTGGCGAGGTCATCGACATGGTTTAGACAGGCGTCGTATCCTCGGATTTTACCTGTTAGTTCTCGGTATTCGGCGTAGTTGTTAGCTCCACCTCCACTAAGAAATTCTTGCACGGAGGCTTTATCCTCTGTGATTTTATCTTTAAGCACGTCAAAGACGGTTTTAGCCATTATTCTTTACCTTTTGGTTTATTGGCGTTTTGTATATTTAACAAGTCAAGGTCGAGTTTAGTATTGTCCCTACGGCGGTCAGCGGTCATCTTAGCGCCTGCTTTACGCTCATCTAACTCTAGTTCTGCTTGTTCTATTTGCATTTTCATCTGCGCGAGTTGGGCTTCCAACTGTAGTTTTTGCTGGGCAAGTTGTGCGTCAGTCTGATCTTTCATGGCTTTACGCTGGGCTTCTTGCTGTTTGGCTTGCGCGTCTAGCTGATCCTTCTGAGTTTTGCGTTGTACTTCTTGCATTTTTGCCTGTACTTCTTGTTGCTGTAGCTGAAACACAGGGTCTTTAGCTTTTTCTTGTGACTGTTTTTCAGCCGCTTGTTTTTTATGTGCTTCGGTTAACTGCTTACCTGCCTGAGCTACCATGCGTGATAGGCTAGCCTCCATATCCTCAGTAAATTCTGTATTCGGTGCGGATAACTCGAAGCCTAACTTCTCTTCCATTTGCTGGCGGTACAAGAACGCCGTGTGTTCAGCGATATGTGCCTGAATAGCGGCCATAATCTGCTTGCCTTGCGGGTTTTGGCCTACCATTTGCGCAATCATGGGGTCAGCCATAAACGCTTTGTGGGCGTCAATATGCGCCTGGTGATCCTGATATATGAACGCTTTGACGGGTTTTCCGGTCAAAAACGCCATGTTTTCACTAATTGGATCCGCAGGTTTAGTATCTTCTGTGGTTGGTATGAGTTTATCCGCGTTTTTTACGCCCAAAACATCAATCATTTGGCGGTGTAACTGCGGTAAATCGTAGATTTGTGGTGCTTGAGACGACATTTGTAGCACTGTTTGGTACTGCACGACACGCTGTGCCATGGTCGTATTGTTAGGATCACTGACCGGCAACACCTCAATCATCTCGTAGTCACCACGTTTTGCCGACACTTCACCACGATGTGGTAAATACTCGTACTCAACCGGGGCGTTCTCTGCCATTAACTCTTTGAGTAACTTAAACTCTTGTTTCATCGAGTAGTGAACACGCGCCTGTACTGCGGCCATTGGCTTTAACGTACGCTCAAGTATCGCAAGTGTTGTGCCAACCGGAGCATTAGCGGACATGTCGGAGATGTCCATGTCACTAATAGCGCCTAACCGACGACCTTCAGTAGTAATCTGGTTAAGTAACGCTAGCAGTGTCTGGCTAGGTTCTTTGTAGGGTAGGGGCATGATGTTGTCGCGGATCGCACCGGAGGGTACATCAACGTCTTTCCACTCCCCAGGTTCAATCGGCGTATCGTCGCCTTTTATCCGTAGACCACGCGCCTTTAGACCACCAGGTAAGTTAGACAATGTACCTGCGTCAACAAGTTGACGGATTAGCGATGTACCTGCGCGTGCGTACCCACCGATGATATGTATTAGACCTAGACCATAAAACCCGAACCCAGGCACGTAGTTGTAATGCACGAAGTGTTGACGCTTCATGTACAACTCATCTTCTTCATCCCAGTTACGACGTATGGATAATACTTCGCCCGTACCACGCTCAATAGTGACCACGTAGGGTTTGGCTATCTCATCTTTATCCTTGTCCAGCTCTTCAATAAACAAGTCGGCGTGTATTTCATACAATGTAAACCGGTCGTCATCACTGACCGAGTACCCACCTTCTTCAGCCTTACGCTCTTCTATATCAGTATGAAACGATTTCGGCTCACCCAGCGGTGTATCAAGATAGAACCCCATGGCTTGTAGCTTTCTAAGCTCGTTCTTAGTCTTACGCATGACGTGGGTAACACGCTCGGCAGTCTCGATAGTTGACGCACCGTAGGGCACGATAACTTCTTCTGCGGGTATGTAGTGGGCGCATACTCTGCCCATGTTTGGCTCGTAGTACACTTTCTTAAACGCTGACCCAGACAACCCTAGTGAGTACAACATGCGCTCATGCTCAGGCCGGTACTCCACCATGTTCTCAGTCAACTCATAGTTCATGTCTGCGCGTACACGCTCCGCGGCTTCTTCTGTGTCTTTATCTTCTTTACCAAGTATCTTAGTCTTAACAGGCCCAGACGCGGGAAACGTTTCAGCCATGGCCTCTGCTTGAAACCGTATAGCAGATTCGGCGAGCACTGTTGAGTACACACCACATGCGCCTTCCCATGGTTCGGTACGCTCTTCATACTTAAAGCCTAGAACATCAAGACCATCAACGTAGGTATCTGCCCACTCTTTGCGGCTCTGCACGTCAGAATCTACCAGATCCATAATCGTAAACGATATTTTGGCTAGCTCATCTTCTTCTAACTTCTCAGCTAAGTTGTCTTCAAACTTAGACTCAATATCGTCCTTACCACCGACCAGTGTAATTTCTACACTGCCATCGCTTAATGTAACCTCTTCTGGATCAACAATCTCAATCTCTAACATTTCCTCGTCGGGTAATATCTCATCCATCAACCCTTCGGGCGCTTGTAATATGCTTTTATCTATGGCCATTTTGTTTACCTTCTTAACTTGCCTTTACGGACTAGCTTGTCACCCTGCGCTTTAGGAATAGACCCACTGCCGTAATTGACTAAATAATGTTTACCGTCGCCAGAAGTGCCCACTATACGTTTGTTTCCTGACCCCGACCCTTTGATGTTTCCACCTGTGTTATATCTTCTCATTAATAAAACCTATCGCCCCTACGCGACTTAAAATATGAAACTTCGTCTGGCTCATCGGTTGGTAGTCGTATGAACCCGCCTTGTCTAAAACGCATCAGAGCCATTACCGTTGAGTCAACCAAATCATCGTGACTCATAAATGGAAACCCTGCGATTTCTTCTATCACTTCTTCCGCCCAGCGTGTTGAAGGTACCCAACACAGCCCAGAGGACACAATATCTGTTACAGAATTCAAACGCGCTAGTTTGTCGCCTGATCCACGGTGTGGAGTGTACTCTGATACAGGTAAGCCCATTCTACGCATTTCCTGGTAGATAGCCACACCTGCGCTTTTCTTCTCTACGATAAACGCATCAGGATCCCAGGTGCTGTATTCTTCCATACACAGTGTTTTTAACTCTGGAAACTCCAAACGCTTCTTTATGGAGTTTAGGAGTATGATGTTGTACGCATCCCGCTCTTCGTTAAAGAACACACCCCATGTAGTTAACGCTGTATAGTCAGCGCGGTTATGTGTTTCTGCCGCCGCATCCAATGACATGATAATATACTCGCAAGCGGGCGGTCTGTCGTTACCCCATAACTGCCACCACTCACGTTTTACTATCGACGCTTCTTCTGCGGTGGGTTGTTGCTGGTACTGTGCGTTCCACTGAAACACCGGCATTGACGCTTTGGTACGTAACAACGCTTCTAAGTCAAAAAACTCAGGCCAGAGTGGTTTTTGCACCTCTTCACCTGTTTTCTTGTCTTGCACATCAAGTATGGCGGGGAACTCTATGACTTCGTACTGATCAGCACGGTGGTTTTGCGTCATATCACGTATTACACGCCCCGTTAAGTCGTCCATGTGCCATCTTGTTTGAATAATCGCCACTCGCCCACCTGGCATAAGTCGTGTTCGTGCTCCAAACGTGTACCATTCGTACGCTTTCTCAAAAACAGTAAAGTTTCCGTTGATAACGTCCTGCTCTGAGTGCGGATCGTCGATTAATAACAAGTCAGCACCACGTCCCGCTAGCGCTGATCCCACACCACAGGCATAATACTCGCCTCCGACGTTCGTATTCCACCGTCCGGCTGATTTGGAGTCTACCGCGAGGCTAACTGTAGGGAAGATAGCCTTATACGCGTCCATACTAATGAGATTTCGCACCTTACGGCCAAAATCCACCGCCAAATCGGTGGTGTGGGACACCATCATGACTTTTTTTCCGGGATTTCGCCCCAAAAACCATGCTGGATAAAAAATTGACACTAGCTGAGACTTACCATGACGGGGTGGTATGTTGACACAGACCCTATCACGCTCTCCAGCTTCGATTGCCATAAGTTCATTGGCCAAAATGCGGTGGTGCTTGCCGACTAAGAACTCCGGCATCATTGCTTGTGCAAAATCTATCAGGTCAGCGTACGCCGCTTCGTTACCTTTGCGGGATTCTAGCTCATCTACAATGCGGTTTATCTCGACAACCTCATCATCTGAGTAATTATCAAGATTATCCAGCATGACCTGGACTTCTGCTTCGGTAAAATCAGTCGTCGTCATAGACTACATCACCTTCTGCACCCAACTCTGCCTCAATATCTAGTATGTCCTCTTGTATAGTGTGCTCGTCGCTTTCTATGACTACCGCATCTACCATATTTTCAATAGGTTCTACTAGCTTTTCTAACTTACCGCGCAGTCTTGCACGTAAATCATCGCTAGATTGGTGTGTAATGGTGACTTCGGACTTCTCTGCGAACAGCCCTACGTCTGATATTTTGCCTAATAGCTCTAAAGCCCGCATACGCACCTTCGCGTCTTCGTTATCGGACTCAAGTAGCAGTTTATTAGTGACTAGGTGGCGTATCTGCGTAGCGCTTTCCACTACGGATTGGCCGAATTCGGTGAGTATGTTGTTGGTTAGTACCAAGGATGCGGGGGTGAGCTTGGCTACCCGCTTTACGGTGGCCTTTTTTGAGGTCTTTTCAGGGTCGTCGGCGTAAGCTACGGCTAGTTTTGCCGCAATATCTCGATCTTCTTTGTTTGGCTCTAGGTCTAGCCCATGTTCAGCTAATTCTAACGCGGTGTTCGCCGCCGCCTCTACCTGGGTAGCTAGATCGCCCGGCAGTTTTTCGTCTGAGAAGGGCACGCCATGTTCGGGAGTTATTAATACAGTCATAATTTTTGCAGGTTATCAGCCAGTTACGCGAAATATAGCACAAAAAAAAATTTTGTCTAGGTACTTAAATCACATAGGGGGGTACTTTGTCAATAGACCGTTGCTAGCAGAGGTCTTACAAAATTCAAAAAAGTCCTACAAAATTCAAAAAAATCAAATTTATTCGCTTATTTTAATAATACATATGCAGTACGTGACAAGAATAAAAAACGGGGCATGGGGGGCGGGTATGGTTTGCCTCTTGGGGTTTGGTAAGTCCCGATTGGCTGGCTGTTTCACGTGGAACACCTCGCTACCAACATTAACAAATGTTAATTGACAAACTATCTGTAGTTAGCTATAGTTATCTCAAGTGATCGGGGCTGTCCTGATTACATGAACCGAGAAGGTGAACATTATGAACGAACTTGACACTAAATTGATCGAAGCTCTCCGCGAGTTTTTCCAGAATGAAGCGGAGCAACAAGACATTGACTTTGATGACTTCAATCATGAGATAGACGGACGCATTGAAACCTGGGCAGAGATGTACTTAGCGGAATACGTCAAGATGAATGTTGATTCGATCATTGAAGAACGAGTGACCGACCAGCTTAATTACATGCTCAGTCAAGTAACAATCAACATCAACGCTGAAGCTGAACTTGAATACTAACCTAACCGCCCCCGCAAGGGGGCAACCCACGAACCCACGAGGTGAATATTATGAACATATTTAAAAACGAAGGAGTAGCGATCGATCTACTGCATGAAATGTTAGCGGCTAGAGTATTTGTTTTCTATAGTGACCCAGGGCACGGTTGGCTTGAAGTGCCTAGAGCCTGGTTGGATTTGTTAGGCTTGCAAGACAAGATAAGCCCTTACTCTTACAAGACTGATAGATATGCTTATCTCGAAGAAGATTGTGATGCTGGCGTATTTATCAATGCTTACCGAGACATAATAGGCCAGGCTCCAGACTTCGTGGAACGGCACGAAGAAAATATATTCATTCGTGATTTACATTCCTACGCATCATAACCCAACCGCCCCCGCAAGGGGGCAACCTCCAGGAGAAATAACCATGACTAGAAAAGACTACGTTGCAATAGCTGAGCGGTTTCGACTTGCAAAGAAGGAAGTTGATGCCTTTTACGAAGACCAGGAACTAACCGACATAACCGCAAGTATACGACATGGTTACCTGGAAGCATTAAGGGACATGGCGGATGATCTATCCCAGTTGTTCGCGGATGACAACCCCAGGTTTGACAACCACCGCTTCCAGGATGCTTGCCAGTTAGAACTTGATCTTCACTAACCCAACCCAAGAGGGAACCCCAGGCAACTGGGGTTTTTTGTTTCTGGCGTATCTACGCCATTGAAACCAGTTCCGTAGATGCGTTGCGCCCCGCTTATGCAATGTTCCTAATGTTCCATAATGTTCCTAAATGTTCACTATTGGAATGAACAAAATCAACGCGCTATTTCAGCTATCAGCAACTATCTAAACGTATTATATTTTGTATTATTATTATACTATTTATATAAGTATTTTATAATGTTCACTAATTCAAATTTTTACTTCGATTTTTTTGAAAACACACTAATGTTCATGGGTATCGGACGCCTATTATTTTACCTTCCAATTTCGTAAAAAAGTGAACAAATGAACATTATTGTAAAATCAATGACTTATAAACTAGGCAATATGAACAATTGTACCCAAATGAACCCTAAATAGTGTAAATAGGTATTGACCACTACAAATAACTACAGTATCATTACCAACATTAACAACCACTAACTAGGGGATAAACATGAAAAATCAAGATCGAATATTCAAAGAAATAACCGACACCATTGTAGCCAATTTAGAAAATGCTGGTAAATGGTCAAAGCCATGGCAATCTATTGGTGGTGGCGATGTACCACAAAATGCAATTAGTGGTCGACCATATAGCGGTATCAATTGGTTGATTTTAGGTTGCGCACCATTCGCTAGCCAACAATGGTTAACGTATAAACAAGCCACTAAAATTGGCGGTAATGTTATTAAGGGTTCTAAAGGTACTACAATCGTT
>Ga0209634_1000135_pt1 | contig 58218 bp, 96 predicted proteins | sample LinPmetageLP40_FD_184043 | JGI IMG/M metagenome (GOLD analysis project Ga0209634, IMG submission 184043) | Marine viral communities from the Pacific Ocean - LP-40 (SPAdes) (version 2) | ecosystem: Environmental > Aquatic > Marine > Oceanic | place: Pacific Ocean | collected 2010-08-26
AGGAGATGACTCGTAACCATGATGACGTCTATTTGCTTTACCAACAAATCTACTACCTGGAGTAATACCAATAGTTCCTAAGTTATTACTAAGGCCATAAAAATCAGCCATATCATGAGCTGAGGTAGTGCCGACAGTTAAACCAATTTTATCTCCATACTCATTCATAGATATAGGGTTAGATCCCCCAAACTCCGTTTGAAGTTGTAGAAAAGTTATTTGTCCTGATGATGGTAATGCCATTATTCTAGCTCCAAGTAACACGAGGTGGTCGACGTACCAAAATACGTTGCGAGTGAATATGTTCCACTTAATGACCAGACTGCTGTTGCAGTGGTAGCGCCGTTATTGCTGACTGTAAATGTAGCTGCAGATCGATTCATAGTAAAAGTCGGAGTACCACTGTTATTACTCTGGCCAGTCCAAACTTTTAATGTAGTCCATCCGCTATTAGTCCAAGTTTTAGCAGAACCGTTAGTTTTAACTGAAAAGAATATAGTATTATTATTATTGTATAGAGTACTAATTACAGCATTGCTATGGCTTTGAAACGATGAAATAGTAGTATCAGTCATACTTGAATTAAATATCCAACTTGGGTAGTATCCAGATGCATAGAAATATCCAGAGCCAGTAGTATAAGCTGATGTCCATGTTGTAGTATGAATAGTAGTAATAATATCTACTTTTGTTTTACTTAAAAAATCTGAGAATTTAATCTCTCCGGAAGTCGGAATACCAGTCGTATTGTGAGCAAAGGCTCCAGCCCCTGGAGTTTTATAGTAATCTGATAATTTAACGTTTGAGCTATCTGCTCCACCAAACTCTTCAGCTATTCCATTATTAAGTGTAACACTAGCAGCAGACTTTACTTTAAATGTCCTTGATCCAGTTGTTCCTATACTAGTTAGTTCTGAATCAGAAATTTGGCCAGCAGACCATAACCATTCTCTATAATATCCTGCTCCGGTGCTATCGACTGTATTTGATGAGTTGGTAGTAGTAGTTTCTGTCACATCGCTTCTTAAATATTCTTGTCCATTAATTTCTATGCTATAAAAAGAATCATCCGTATTTGGCGGATTTGTTGATGTCCCCTTTAAAGTAAACATAAGCCAATTACCTTCAGCTTGAGTGTCTAGCACAGATCCGTTAGGATATGTATTACTTGCATTATTAAACCAACCTATATGATGGATTTCGTATGTGTTTCCGTCACCACCAGTAAATGAATCAGTGGTTATACTTCCTAAAGCAGCTGAATCAGATCCAAGGTGTACTCCAGAAACGTTTCTTGACGGAAACCAGGACTCACCAGAACCACCGAATTCAGGCCCATTGATATCAAACCAATCCTGATCACCCAAAAATCCTGATCCTTGAACACCGCCGCTAAAGGTTACACTAAAATTAGTATCATCAAATCCTCTACCAATCCTACCAGTACCAGAATTAGAAGTCTGTGATGTTTTGTATCCATATATAGTACCAGATAATGTACTATCAAAGCCGTAAAATATATCTCCACCTTCTTGTGTTCTAGTTCCAACCCTTATACTAAGAGATGTACTTCCGGAACTCATATTAGTTTCTAAATAATATGAGGCACCTGACGCATTAGTTCCTGCATCTTGGAGAGCGAGTTGACCAGACGATATTATTGCCATTACTTAATTATCTCCGTAATTATATCTTCAAATTGTTCTATTTTGGCGACTCTATTTGGCCAAAGTATATATTCCTTTTCAGGATTTTTCTTTAAATTTGTTAAAAGTGGAAGTATAGAATTATAAAGCTTATTCAGCTTATCTTCTGCAATAGCAAGTTCTGCGGTTTTATTATCTGCAGTTTTTATAGTTGATTGTACTGCTTCGAGTTCAAGCTCGTCTACAGCCGTAAATCCAAAATCGAAATCTAATAGATTTGTCATATAATTCTCCTTTACTGTTATTTATACAAGTAAAAAAGCTAAAATGCGGTTTTAGGAAGCTGTGTGGTACTCAGGCATTTGATATGAAAGAGTTAATTCTTCACCAGGGTTTAGATCTCGTAATGTTTCAAGTGTAAAGAATCTGTCGCCATGATCGTTAATTCCTTCATGATTAACACAACTTGGTGTGTCACTATGATTGGGGAATCCCCCTAATGGAGTTCTTATCCAAGAATCATGATATAAAATTCTTATGATTCCTAAATCTGTTCCTGCAGGGATATTGGTCTTTGCAAATAGACCTAGTCCGTCGATATCACTTTCTTTGACGGTCACTGTAGGTGGCAGTGGTCTCCAAGTGTTTCCAAAATTAATCGTCATCGATATTTCCTTTCAAGCGCTTTAGTATTTCTACTAAATCTTCAATTGTTTCTACATCAGTTTGATTTTCTGTATCAATCTCTACATTTATCGTTATTTTCATAATCCAATTAATGACCAGCCATGGTTGGCTATGGCATTTAAAATAATAAACCAACATGTTGCCATATGGGTTAACCACCAAACAGTTCTAATTCCGGCAATTGTATCAGCTTGAGTATCGGTTTCACCAATTTTTTCACCCAAGCTTTTAGCCCAAATTCTCCACCATTTATTCATATTCACTTAAATAACCTGGCCTCTGCGAATAAACTCATTACGAATTTTCTGTTTTAATTTCGGTGTAGTACTACCTGCTTCATACATCTTTCGCATTTCTTCAATCGATGTGCTCTTAGCATATGTATGAGTTATTGTTTTTTTGTTTGTCTTTCTGTCGACATTAGTAACAGACGGTTTTAGTTTAGTAGGCATTAGAATTCTCCAGTTATATATTTATATATATCCTTCCACTTCCAATATCTCGGTATATCTCCATCATAATATGCATTGTGATCATGAGCAACTAGTATTGAATCTAACCCTAAAGCTTTTCCAACCTCTGCATTGTCTGGTTTATCTTCTACCCAGAAACATCCGGTTCCTTCATATTCACTTAGCGCTTTGTCTTTATCAGCACCACATGGTAAGTATATGAAATCATCCCATACTTCTTTACCAAATAATAATTCGAGGTTTTGCGTTCTTAATCTTTGTGCATATTTGTTTTCGCTTAAAGAAGTTACACAATGGAATTTATACCCATGTAACATATTAAGTCTCTTCATATAATAAACCGCATCTCTCAAAGGTGGTAGAAACGCAATCACTGCTGATTCATTAAATTCTGCAACCATTGAACTACCTAGCTCTTTTGAGATTGCAAATCTTTTTCCAACATTATATTGCATGGCATCTTCTGTAGGATATCCTTTATGGTTCATCCATTGTGTAAATGAGTATTCCCAATCACACAAAACTCCATCACAATCTACTAAAATTATGTTCTCTTTCATATTATCTCTCAATGAAACACTCTTTCCTTTCCGTCAATCACTAACTGATCAACGTGAATATTACCTCTTAGATCCATAAACCCTTGGCTAATGATCAACTCACAAAGTTGATCCCAAGCATTATCTTCTTTAGAGACCGCTAAATCTACCATCTCTTTTGTGTACAATGGTACTTCGACTCGTACGTCTTCGTTGACGACAAGCCTTCCTTTTATAACATTTTTACTCATATCTTTCCTCATTTATAAGTATATTATACCACACTTTATAAGGAATGTACACACTTTTTTTCACTTTATTTAAAATATTTTCGCAACATTTCAAGCTTATCGTGGTAATCTGCCATGTGGCCGAGTTCTTTTTCTAATGTTTCCATTTGATCAGAGTGCTCTCCAACAGAAACGTGATTACTTAAAATAATCTCAGCATTCATTAAATGCTTTTCAGCTTGAGCTTCCATATATTTAATAGAAGTAGTGACCATTTTATCTCTTAAGTTTTTCATATTATCTCCCGAATAATTTTCTTCTTTTGTATTCAGCAATAGTTTCTAATAACTTATCGCTCCAATTGTCGCGATGTTCAACAAAGACCTGAGGTCCTTGATCTCCCGCTATTAAGGTTACCAATTGAGTTATTGGCATTCCTGTTCTTTCTTCCCACATAATTGCATAGGCTGTTTCTTGTACGAAGTAGCCTTCGCAATATGATTTTTTCTTTGGTTTAGCAGAGGTCTTATAATCGATAATAGAATTTTTACCATTCCATACACCAACACAATCTACTCGGCCAGCAACACCAAGATGCTCTGAGTAAAGCGGTGCTTCTTGAGCATAAACTTTAGAAAGATTAGCGTCTAGAATTTCTTTTACTTCCATAAAATTAGATTTAACAACTAGATTTGCATCTAAGAAATAATCTTCTTCATTATCAACATATCTTTCTAAAACCTCATGAACCGCAGTTCCGCGGGTTGAAGCTCTATGTGATACTCTATTTGCTTCTTCTTCTCCAACACGTGCTCTCCATCTTTGAATTGCTTCTTCGCTTAAGATCGAAAGTACTGTTGTAATAGAAGGATACTTAACACCATTAGGGGCGGCATATTTTCTGCCAGTACTAGTAGTGTTTGCCACCATGTCAGTATAACCGAGGTCAATTGGCTCATGTTTAAAGTTTCCCATTTTCATATAATTCCTTCGTCATAATAAAATCTCTTACAAAACCGCTTCGAACAATGTCTTCCCATTTAAATTCAATGTGTTCAAAATATTTCATGTGTTTAATAATTTGTATAAAATCCTTAATACCGTCTTTATCTCCGGCACGTGTAAAGTCTGATTGATAATAATCACCAGACATGATGAATCTACAATCTTCACCTAGCCTTGTTATAACTGAACAAAGCTCGTGGTAGTTACAGTTTTGTGATTCGTCGACTATAACAACTGCATTCTTAATAGTTAATCCTCTAATAAAAGAAGTAGTAAGAAATTCTATTTGCTTTGCTGAAATCATCTTGTTCCATCCATCAGTATCTTCAAATAGATCATTAACAATCGCTTTATATGGAGCGGTATAAGCATCTTCTTTTTCCTCTTGAGTACCAGGAAGAAATCCCATATCTCTAGTAGGAACTGCCGAACGCACAATAATAACCTTTTGATACTCTTTTTTTAATACAGCTTCTAAAGCCAAATACAAAGATATAAAAGTTTTTCCTGTACCTGCAGATCCATCTAAACACATATGACTACCATTTGCAAATGCGGTAAATGCTAGGTTTTGGTTTTGTGTGAGAGGCTCTAATTTTGTTAAGTGCTCTATCCTCAATCTAGAAGGTTTCTTATTCATTTTACGTCGATATTTCCTTTTAGTGCTGGCGGTAATCCGCTTTTAATCCTTGATTGTACTTCTTTCCATCCGTCTCCAGCCTTACGACCGACGGATCCAGATATTTCTCCAATAACCATAGGAGCAGAAATGACTTGCTGAACGTTTTTATCTTTAACGTATTCTTCCATATCAGCTATAGACATCATCTTAGTATACACTTCTCCAGAAGTTAAATCTTTAAAATCATATAACGGCATTAAACCACTCCGGTTGTTCTCTTTTAGTCCAAACCATTTTGAACCTGTTTTGTTTTGTCATATAGAAATTTCTATACGATTCTACTGCATTTGTACCACCTAAATCATTAACAACACATTCAGGATTAGAACTCATTGCTAATTTATATGGTGTCCGTACTTGGGTATGGGTAATATTGTTAGGAAGAATTTTAAGAATTTTCCTTAACTTTGTATCTGTGGAATGAACTTTACCATACCTATACGTGTATTCATCGCATAAGGCAATAAAGTGTTCGTAGTGCCACGTGTAATTACAACATCCTTCGCGTGTCCATACTGTTGATGGATGATTATAATGACATGCTTTATATAGTATGTCTTCACGAGCATCGTCTAGTTTGAAATATTGTAACATAGAACCTGATTTAGATGGTCTACGTTCCATCACACCATCTACCATTCTATGAACGGTCGATAACATTTGTGCAGATTCTACAATCATTTTTACGACATGTTTGTCGCATTGCAATTGTGCTGCTTCGATCGGATCTTCAGATAAAATAAATATATTCATAATGTATATTATAACACAGTTTCAGTCAAAAGTAAACCCCTCAGTAAAATTTTTACTGAGGGGCAGTTTTAATGTACCTTGCTTAATGCCTCCATATCATCTAGGAAATGATTTAAATGCGCGATTTTTTTTTCTATCTTATACGCTAACACATCCTTTCCTTTTTTTAATAATTTTCTTTGATAGTATAATAGCTCATTTCTGTCCTTCTTAAGCTGTTCAATTTGAATATAACTCATAAGCAATCTCCAGGTTAAAGTTAATTGAAAAACCATCATGATATAGATTGTACCGTTGTCAGTCTCCTATTTTTGTATTAAATTTGGAAATGCGTCTTTAATTAATGTCTTTGTAATATATTTGTATTTAAGATTTTTATCTTTGGCATCACAAAAAAGTTGTGCATCGTCCGGGTGAATCGATTCAAGTAGCTCTACAAACTTTGTTTCTCTTTTAAATTGGTTTAAATTTGGAGAAGCTGCTTTAACGAAATTTCTGAATTTTGGATATTCAAACCTGAGCTCGCGTGGTTTTGATTGTCCTTCAACATTATACTTTTTAAAAGGCGGTGCACCTTCTGGTAAAGATAGTTGAATTGTTTCATCAAATCCTATACGCAATATGTCTTTAAGAGCTGTACAATCGTGCTCCTGTAAGTAAGCGACCCGTTTTCCTTTGGATCCTAATTTGTTAGCGGCTGCTAATATTTCTGATATTAATGGTTTATCCATTATAAAATTCCTCCACACTTTCAATCAATAGATTGCATCTTTTTTTAATTAAATAGTTTAATACTTTCATTTTCATTGGGACTTTTTGTCCGTTAAAAGTATTTATAACATTTTCTTGAATAGCTTCTGGGATTTTACCTAAATCGATTAGGGTAGTATTTCTTTGATAATTTCTATATTCTTCATGTGTCATCACACCCTTTAGATTATCAGAGTTCTCAGCCCAATATTGTATTTTTTTCTTAGTCATTGGAGTCTGGCGTATCTCATCCATGATAGCATTGTCTGGAGATAATATATTTGGTATACCGTCACCTTTATCGCCTCGACATATATGTTCAAAGCAATAAGTTCTAGGATTACTGTCTGTAACCATTTTCTTTTGAATAGGTGAGTATTGTTTTACATTGTTATATTTGTGAAGTTGAATAAAATCTTTATCTGAAGATATAATCATAACTGGTTCGTGCTGACCAAATTCTTGAGTTTGCATTGTGAGTGTACCGATTACATCATCAGCTTCACAGCCTTCTAAGTGAATGACTTTGTACGGTAGGTTTTGACTGATCTCTTCTCTAATCAAATTTAAAATCCTAAAGATCTCATTCCAATCTTGAGTTGATTCAGCTCTATTCTTTTTACGATGTGCTTTGTATAAAGGAAAATATTCTTTTCTCCAAGTATTCATTCCATCGACACAAATTACCATTTGGCCATATTCGTTACGATACTTTTTATTGTACATACGGATACTATTAAGTATCATATGTCGTATCATGTTTTCATCATTAAGTTTTTGTACTATAATATTTGATAGTGCAATTTGACTATAGTCAAGTAAAATCATTGTTTAGTTTCCATTATTTGTTCATATATAACATCGAAGTAATCATGTAAAAAATGACTTACTCCTCCGTATCTCATTAGCATTGACGATATTAGGTTTATAATAACAAACATATCCTTATATTCTGGATAGTTATTATCTCTAAAATCTATATCATCAAAAGAGCTACTTTCATTAAGCAATAGTTCTTCAATCATCAAATATGCCAATTGAGCTGTATCACGACATTCGTCTGTGAATTCTTCATACTCAAACAATGCATCTTCTTCCTCTTCAGCTATCTGCCGCTGACGTTCCTTGATTGGAAATTGTATAATATTGTCTTTCATAATGTATATTATAACACACTTTTAAGCCAATGTACACAACTATTTTGAAAAGTTTTTAACTGAGTTGCCGCCAATTCTGCAATTAATAATACCGTTATAATAATCATCTGTTAATAGTACCTCTCTGTCAAATTGTTCTTTAGTTTCCATATATGCACATTCAGATTTAGTTTTGCATAAATGAAGAATCTCCCTGTAAAAACACCCCTCTCCCATATTTTGTACGTCTTCTACTAAATGTTTATTTGAACCCCAATATTCTTTCCAATCGGATTCTACTAATAACTTTTTACGTCTTTTTCTCGTCTTTGTTATCGGTAGTGTTTTCTGACTCCAGAAAAACTTCTTCCCTACGTACTTCTTGCCTGTAGCTCTGTTCGTTATCATGTATACAAAACCGTACACGTCTTTGTGACTGAGCTCTTCTGGCAGTTGCCATTCTTTGCCTTGATAATGCCATGTCATATTACTCGTTAAAGTCTAGTTCTTCTAGAGCTTCATCCTGTTCTTCACCACAATGCGGACAAAATAAAACAATCTCATCTTCGTTGTGACCTATTATAGTTCGATTATAACAATATTCACAATTTACTATTGATCGTTTCATATGTGTTCCAATATTGATTTTAGTTTATCGTATCCACCAATTTTTTCTCCATCAACCGTAATTTGTGGGAAAGTTCGTGCTTGTGGAAAAGTTTCTAGCATCTGATCTCTTTCAAAATCTATTCCAAGTTGTCTATATGTATATCTCAATTCTCTGTGTTCAACTAATTGCTTTGCCATGTCACAATAGGGACAATTTGGCTTACCCCAAATTTCTATTTTCAATTTACTACTCCATTTATTGCCCCAAATGCTAAAAGCATAAATCCAAATACAGATACTTGAATTATAGATGCCCAAAATATCTGTCGCATTGGGTGTATTTCTGTTAATTTTTCTATCCAATCTTCACTCGGTGCTAGATTGGCGACTTGTAACATTTTTTCTTCTGTTGTTTTTTTCAATTATAAACTTAATCCTTCAATATAATTAGATAAATCTATAATATTTTTTTTAGACAGAATAGAAGCTTGAGACCACATAATTTGAGATCGTTTTCCTCTTTTTTCTCTGTTTTGATATTGTATTAATGCTGCTTCTATATAGGATGCTTGTTTTCCGGCCAATGCGGGAAAAATTCCCATTCCTTCACCCTTTTGTCCATGGCAACCCGCGCATCCATTCCATGATGCTGGTGTAAGATCTACTTCAATTACTGGTGCTTTAATCACGCCTGTAGCAATTAATCTATTTTCTTCTAGTTTAGCAAGTCGTGTAAGCTCACGTCTTTCTTTTATTTTCTCATAACACTCATTTATACATGCGCTTTGTGGATTATGTCCTCTATATGGAGCATGACTAAATGCTATTAAAATAATAATTGCTGCACCACAACAAATTAAAAAAGGTATTAATATATGGAGATTTACATCTTTGTGACTCATTATAAACTTAATCCCGATAGTGCATCACCATCTATATCTTGTTTTACTCCTCCGGTAATATACGAAGTAATTTCTGTTTCTTGAGGTGCTACTTGCACATCACCACCGCCAATCCATTTTTGAGTCCATGGTAATGGATTTGCCTGTGGTACAATATAAGGACAAGGCAATCCAATAGCTCTCATTCTTTTACAACCGATCCATTCAATATAATCAGATAGAATCTTTTCGTTAAGTCCAATCATCGAACCATTTTTAAATAGATATTTAGCCCAAGTTTTTTCTTGATTAATTACTTCTTCATAAAGGGCAATTGATTGGCCTTCCATTTCCTTAGCAATTTTAGCAAAGTCTTTATCTTCTTTCTTTAATAGCTTTAACATAATTGTTGTTGAAGCTAAATGTAGATTTTCATCACGAGCAATAAGCTTAATGATTTTTGCATTACCTTCCATTTTTTTTAGTTCAGCAAAAGCCCATGAACAAGCAAATGATACATAGAACCTAACCCCTTCAAGAGCATTGGCACTCATCATAGCCATCCAAATTGCTCTCTTATGATCCATTTTATTTGTTGGTCCGTGATTGCACGTAATTAAATCGTCGTAATATTTTGCAATCGATTCACCGCAATCCATAATCTCTCTTTGATTTAATAAGTCATCAAATACCATAGATGGATCTGGATACACGTTTCTAATGATATGTGTGTATGATCTACTATGAATTGTTTCAGAAAATGACCAGGTTTCAATCCAGTTTTCTACTTCAGGTAATGATACGATGGGTAAGAATGCTAGGTTTGGAGCACGGCCTTGTACACTATCAAGTACTATTTGTCTTTTTAAATTACTTGTAAAAATGTGTTGCTCGTTTTTTGTTAGAGCGTGAAAATCTTTTTTGTCTTTAGATACATCAATTTCTTCAGGTCTCCAAAAGAAACCTAATTGCTTATCTGTAATTTTGTCTACCTGCGGGTATTTTACTTCATCATATCTTTGAATATCCACTGACTCATCTAAGAACATGCTTTTATTAAGATGAGACTTTTTATTCTTCTTCAATACTGCCATTATCTATTTTTCCTTTTTTTCTAAATCGTTTGTTGTAGCCCCGCTTTATACTCTTGGTAACTCCAGGACTAGTTAAATACTTATACCATTTGCGAGCAGGTGTTAGAGCATCATACTCTGACCCGCCTTTTAGAGGTATACGTTCCTTTTTCAAATCTTACAGCTTTCGCAGTCTTCATCATCGTATGGAGTTTCAGCTTCTCCGTCGTACGCATGATAAGTTTCGCCATCAGTCATTTCACCAGCACCATCAAAAGTGTTGAAGTAATAAAGCTGCTTCAATCCGTATTTGTAGGCTGTTACCAAATCAGTTAACATAACTGACATTGGAATTTTATTATCCTCATAATGTTCTGGATTATAAGAGGTATTTACGCTAATGCCTTGATCTATATATTTTTGAAGTATAGCACAGATCTTAAGATAACCATCAGGAGATTTTTGATCCCACAATAAGTCATACTTATTTTTTAGGTGATGGTAACCAGGAACTACTTGAGCCATGACTCCATCTTTACTTTGTTTGTAACTAACTAAAGCACGTGGTGGTTCAATACCATTCGTGCTATTAGATATTTGAGCGCTTGTTTCAGCAGGCATTAATGCCATCAGAGTTGAATTTCGAGGTCCCGTTTCTTTGAGTCTTTCTCTCAGCTCGTCCCACGGTAGTCTTTCAGTATGCTCTATTAAATTATTTAGCTCTCGTTTATATGTATCAATTGGGAGAACTCCACCGGCATATTTTGTCTCGTTTTTTAACTTTATTTCACCTTTTTCTTCAGCTAATTTCTGAGATGCCTTAATTAGATAATATGACCATGCTTCCGCGTATTCGTCTACGGTTTCAAATGCACCTTCATCGTATTTAAGTCCACGTTTGGCCAAGAAGTAAGCTAGGTTGATAATACCAATACCTAGCGGTCTACGATTCATAGTTCCTTTTTCTGCTGCTAATACGGGATACGATTGATAATCAAGTAGTTCATCTAGAGCTCTGACTGAAAGATCACAGTACTTTTCGAATTCATTAGGATCATTAATAAGACCCCAATTAATAGCTGATAAAGTACATAAAGAAATTTCTCCTTCATCAGGGTTATCTGATAAAGGACTTGTTGGTAAGTCAATTTCACAGCACAGATTACTCATACGAATAGGAGCTAGTTTCGGATCAAACGATCCATGTTCATTGGCGTGATCTACATTCATTATATAGATTCTACCGGTATCTTTTCTTTGTTGTATTAATGTCGAAAATACATCAGTTGCTAATAGTGTCTTCTTGCGAACGGAGCGTGTCTTTTCATACTTTTCATATAGTTCTTTAAACTTTTCTTGATCATCAAAGAATGATTCATATAGACCTGGAACATCATTGGGATCAAAAAATGTAATGTTACCACCAGTTAATAAACGTTCGTACATTAATTTATTGACTTGGAATGCATAATCCATATGTCTTACACGATTTTCCTCTATACCTTTATTGTTTTTAAGTACTACAAGATCTTCGAATTCGTAATGCCACATAGGTAGATAAACAGTAGCGGCTCCTCCACGAACACCTCCCTGACTGCAAGATTTAACTGCAGCTTGGAAGTATTTAAGGAATGGAATAAGTCCAGTATGAACTACTGAACCATCACCGACTTTAGAACCTTCAGCTCTTATAGAGCCTGCTCCAATACCAATGCCGGCCTTTTTAGATATATATTTTACTATTGAAGTGGCAGTAGCATTGATAGAGTCGAGACTATCGCCAGATTCGATAAGCACGCAACTTGAAAACTGACGGGTCGGTGTACGAACACCTGCCATAATTGGCGTAGGTAATGATATATAGAATTGTGAGATAGCATCATAATAATCTTTGACATATTTAGTCCTGTTAAGTTTTGGATATTGTGCAAATAGTGTCGCTGATATCATCATATATAATATTTGCGGGGTTTCGTAATGTTGTTTAGTTCTTCGATCTTGAACTAAATACTTACCTCTAAATTGTTCCATACCAGCATAAGTAAATGAATCATCTCTATCATGCTTAATATAGGCATCGAGCTCTAATAATTCTTCGCGGGTGTAGTCTTGCATAATAGCATCATCATATACTCTACGATCAATATTATTAATAACAACTTCAACTAAAGAATGTGGGGTATATTGTCCATATACTTCTTTACGAAGTTTATAGGATACTAATCTAGCAGCCACAAATTGGTAATTTGGAGTATGCTCAGAGATTAACTCTGCAGCGGATTTGATGAGAAGCTCGTGTATATCATAAGCCGGGATTTTATCGTATAGTTGTATATTCGCTTTTATTTCTATTTCGGAAATAGAAACACCGGAAATATTTTCCGTAGCCCATTCTAAAACTTTGTGTACTTTTTCTAAGTCAAAGCCTTGTGATGTACCGTCGCGTTTGGTTACGTGCATCGTCATAAGTGGTTGTCCGTCATTCATAGTCAGTTAATTAATTAATAATGTATATATTATAACACAAAACCTAAGCTTTGTAAACGTTTATTTTAGTTTATTTTGTTTTGCTTAAATGTTTTGCAATTTGTCGTGCATGTACTTCGTACAAGGTAAGCATATCTTCTTCAATAGAGTCTAGTCTATCTATCATAGGTTGATAGTCGTCAAAACCATCTAAACCGCATTTATGATGCGCCATGCTTTCTAATTTATCAAGCCTATCCGCAATAAGAGGATATTGTTTTCTAAATTTAGCGTCTTTTTTGGCTAATTCAACATCATACTTTACTGCAAGATATTGCATAAAGGTATCTACTTTCTTTTGGAACCAAATACCTATAGTAGTACCTTGAAACCATTGGTAGAATGAACTACCAATGATTGAAGATAATATTGATTTAAGTGAAAGTACTATTAGCCAATTCATTTACTTTTCCTGCTTAACAAGTTTTTTTATTGCTTGTACGTAATTAGGCATTCCGTGATCTACAACTCCATCAAAGAATTTAAATCTTTTCCACGAGTTCCATATACCATAAAAAGTATCTGCCCAAGTTGGTCCAACAGCTTTATTACCAAATCTATCAAAATAAATCATTTCGCCATGATGTCTAAATCCTAGCCATGCTGGAGGAATTCTACATACGATATCGTTATTATTCATAAATCTATAATGATCTGCGGATATATTCTTAATAAAAAGTTTACCGCCAACTCTTGGTGATCCAAATGTAAATAACTCTTCAGGTTGATATCTTGTAGTAGCAATTGTTGCCATTGCAGCACCTAAACTATGGCCTGTAAAATATACATCTTTTCTTACTTTTAGTTGATCATTATGTTCAAGCTCTTTGACTATATCCATCCATACATCGTCTACTTCTTCTTGAAATCCACCGTGAACTTTACCACCAGCCTTTGCGGTGTTTTTAATTATTTTTAGGTCAGCCATAACATCGTTTAGTTTGGAAGGTTCGGTTCCTCTAAAAGCAAACCATAGATCATTTCTATCTTTTGCAATGAGCACTTCGGCTCCATCCCTACTAATAATTTTGCCTGATGCAAAACCTAATTTTTTACAAGCTGTTTCAGCTGGTTTAGGATTCATGTAAGCAATTGCAGATAGTTTTGCTCCAACTTGCGCCCTCTCCCACACTGTCATTTGTTCTTTCATTCTAGTTGTCGCCATTTTTTTTCTCCAATTTAATTTCAACTGCTCCAGCATCTTCATCATTTATTGTCACATTCCTATAGTAAACTATCACCTCACCGAGTTGATTAATATATCTTTTAATTTCTTGCGTATTATAAGACATTAGCTCATAATCAGCAACACTCATGGCAACAAAAACAATATCACCTCCGTGTTTCTTTTTAATATCATCGATAAACCTATCGAGATATGTATACCCTTCAGGGTACAAATCTTCTCTACCTAATTTACAGTTTGATTTTTTAGTTTCAGGATCCTTAAGACAATTCTCAATTATTTTTGTATCTGAAACTACATACCATTTAGGTTCTTTTAAATCTATTGCTCTTGGCATCACTGGCTGAACAATATCGATTTTAATTGGTTTTGTTATTATTTCAACTTCTCTAGGAGCCTGTTGAAGTAGTGAACAACCACTAATCGTTAAGAGAGCTAATACGCTTGCTATCTGCTTCAATCGCATCAAAGACCTCCTTCGTTTGAGCGTTTGCTCGTGTTTCTATCATACCAGGTTTTGCACTAGCAAGTTTGGCAATATTATGTCTTCTAAATATATCTAGATAATCTGACATTTGTGTTTCGTATTGTTGATTTTGAACTTGAAGGCCTCTAAGAGAATTAGAAGTCTTTTCTAAATTGTTTTGAATTGATTCAATTGCCGCTTTTTGTTCTTGATCTCTTAAGTCTTGTGCTGCTATAACTTTGATTTGTTCTTCTAGTTTATTTTTCATGGGTACTACCGAGAACTGATAATACATAGATCCTGATATACCCATAGCAACAATAATCCCAATCAATATTTTTGACATATTATAACCTATCGACGTCGATTCCTAGTACTTTTTTAATAGCAGCTTTAAGTTTCTTCTCGTCTGTTCCCCAATGCTTGCTCATATTATTAAACTTTACTGTGGTTCCTGACACATTAACATCACGGCCTGATACATCGTATCCAGCTTTTTTAAATGCAGCTTCTACGTCACGGCCGTATGCTCGGTTTTTAAGCTCGAGTTCAGTTCCTCTCCAGTATCTAAAATCATATTTAGACAGTTCTTCTTTTAATTGTTTAAAAGTTTTCATATTTAATCCTTTATCTTAATTTTCTTTAACTTCTTTTTTAGACTCAGCTGCTTTTCTTCTAGCAAGAATTCTTTCGACAAATCTACGGCCGGCTTTTGTTCTGCCATCGTAAATATCTTTCTTTTTCTTTTTCTTGTCGTGAACTGCGTCTGATGGCATGTTTACACCACCGCCCCCAACAGAGTTGGCTGCTGCGTCTTCCCATACGTCTCTAAATGTTTTCATTTTAGTGTTACCTTTCCTAATTTTTTACCCGCGGCTTTATTAACTTTTATTTTCTTTAATTTTTTACCTTGCGTTTTTACTTTTTGTACTATAGTTAAAAACTTTTTCCATATATTTTTTATTTTTTTACCATATTTTATATATAGTAGTACAAACATTAAAGTTCCTAATTTTAATTGCCCTGCGAGTGTTAATTTAGATAATATAGTTTTGGCAATACCTATAGTAATTGGTATTGCGTGTTCAACACTAAATTCTATTACAAACGCAACCATAGATTCTGTAGTTGCCATTACGGCATCCATATCATAATAAGCAGCAGTACCATATATGCCAGCGGTGCTTACTACCGGTTTTGTTGCAATTATTTTTGCTGTACCCACGCCGGCCGTACCTACTGCCGTACCTACTGTACCTACTGCAGCACCTGGAGAGTTTATCGCTTTGACACCCCAGTTACCAACCGATCTTATAACTCCCCACACAACCGGAGCAAAAGCGACCTCATCCAACTGAGAATGTTCCTTGAATGTCATTACTGTCATCTTTTTATATCCGCACTCGTAATGAGTATTTGTTGCTTAGTTAAAACGTGTTCAACTTGATAGACGTTTAAGCCAAATATAGAACCAGTAGGTTCTGTAAATTCTGAAACGTTTACCTTTGTATTTATATTTGCTATTATTTCAGCAGTATTTGGTGAGGCAATTTCTTGTACTAATATATATTCACCAGGAGCAAGTTGGTTATTTTTATCAAACCAAGATGCACTTTCTGATATATCAATGGATCCATTAAAGTCTCCAAATATATCGTTTAAAACTTTTTGTAACTGATCATCATCTAAACCAGTTTCTTCTTTTACTAGGAACAACGCAGAAGCATATGTTGCTAACTTAGTACCTAATGAACCAGGAACTTTATTTAATAATCTTTTAATATTAAATACTAACCTATGAAAAATAGTAAACGCGGACTTTTCTTGAGGCGTTTTTCTGTCAGCCTTTTTCTTAAGTATTTTACCGTTATTATCGATAATACCTAATCTATAAGCGTCCATACTTTCCCAAGGTGTTACTAATAGCTTTAGAAACCTAAAGGCATAAAATAGATCACCAGTTCTTGAGATTATCCCCATTAAAATTTCCTTAATCTTTCGATTACGTTTTTGTCTAAAGGTATTTCTACCTTATAGTCTTCTTCTATATAATTCAAGAATACTAAAAATGTTTTTAGTACTGAGTAATGTTCGGGTTCAACTTTAAACCACATCATTCTATCAGCAGCTTTAATACCAAACACATTATATAATACAATAATATGATTTAGTATAAGCCTTTCTTGTAAGTCTCCAGATTGTTCATAACGTCTAAGCAGTCTTTTCAGATACTTAAACCTTGTTAAATCATCTTTGAACTCTTCTACCTCAATGCATTCCGGATTATTGTAGTGCTGTGCGGCGAAGAGTTCAAAGTTTTTACCAGTCAGTTTGTCAAATATTTTCATCATATATTATCTATACTAGATAATTTTAACTGTATTCTTTTTGCAACTCTTTAAAGGTTTTACCTTCAAATCCCATAAAGTCTTGGAAATACTTAACTAGTTTTTTTTCATCACCAGTAAATATACCAGCATCTGAACCCATCATTCCGTCACCTTTACCTTTTTTAAATGAGATTTTAATACCCATTTTCTTAGCTGCTTTGTCACCACCAACATTTTTCATTTCATCTGATTCAAAAGATGTTTTGATTTGAGCTTCAGCAATAGTTTCTTCTTTAACTTCTTTCTCGTCATCATCAGTCTTTTTGCCATTCTTTTTATCGATTGCTTTCTGAAGAGCAGGAGGTAAAGTTCCTTCATCTTTATCAGTTTCGTTATCAGCTTCATAGTTCTTATCAACGTAGTTAAAGAATTCTTTCTTCTTCTCGCCTTCTAATTCACCGGGTGAAGTAACACCAAACTTCTTAAGAGCGGACTTAAAGAATTTCTGATATCTTTCTTTATCTTCTTGCATCTTAGTCTTAACTTTGTTCATAGCATGAGCTTCATCAAGAACTTCTTCAGTAACAGATTCGTTTGCTAGTTGCAAAGCAGCAGCTACTTCGGTATCCTTAGATAAACCTTTAGCCATTTGCTCAATCTTTTTAATAGCACCAGTCATATTACCACCCATTTTTAAAGCAAGCGCAACAGCTTTTTTAACTTGTGGCTTTTGAAATTTAGACTTAGCTTCTAAAAGCTCTGGAAATAACTCTTCAATATCATCAGTATCCATAGAGTACAAATTAGATTGTAAAAATGCTAAGATGTTCTTTTTCTCTCCAGATACATCATAACCATCTCTTGAGTGCTTCTTAAACTTAAGCTTAAATTTCTTTTCAGCGGCAGGAATACCTTCACCAGTATGATCAATATCAACTTTTACTTTGCCCTTACCAGCTTTTAGTTTAGCTTCGTCAATAGTAATAGTTACTTCTTCTTTAACAACTGTACCGTCTTCTTTTTCACCAGATTTTTTAACTTTGTGAGCACCTTTAAAGTCTTTTTCGCCTTTAGCTTTTGGCTCACCAGCTTCATCAACTTCTGGTTTGTCATGGGTATAACCCTTATCAGCAAGAGCTTTATGCTCTGCTTCGTCTTTGGCTACTTTCTTTTCGCCAGTTTCCGGATGAAACATATCATGTGGATATTTTCCTTCCTCTTTTACTTTACCTTCAAGTACATCGCTAACAGCAGCAGCAATGCTCAAAGTAATATCATCTTTAAGTTTCATATTAATTCTCCTATTTTATGAAAAGCATTCCTGTAATAGTCGTGGCCGCAGCTACTAATACTATCCAGAAGATTTTATTTATTACATTGACAGTAGTAGCATTATCGCGTACTGCCATTTCCAACCTATCAACTCTATTTATAAGGGCTAATATTTGTTCTCCTTGTTGTTTGCCAAACTCTGCCATCGTGGCGATTTTTTCTTCAGCACGCGCCAAAGAAATGATCGCGTCTGACATACGATCAATTTTTTCTTCAATTCTATCCAACCTGGCCGATTGCGCAGCTCTTTGCTCATTAGCTGTTGTCATGTTTAAATATCCTAATCTTTAAAGGCGTTACGCCTTTTATTATTCTATGGTATTCTTCTTTCTTAACGTCAAATACCATACCTTTCTTTAAAAGCCATGGCAAACATTTTTGTAACTGAAATTGCCATCCTTCACCATCAAGGATTTCTATTTCCCTATCCTGAATATCACGATGCCATACAAATTCTGCATCATCGCGAGAAGGGTCAAATTCCCTTATATCCGCATCTTCCCAATACGGTTTACCAAAAGTAAGATCCACCACCTTTAAGCCCCAAGTCTTTGGCGTATTTAGGCAATCTACATGCCCAATAGCCTGGTTTTGTTTTATCAGTCTTAGTATCACAGTTATGACGAGCTGCAAAGTTTCTTGCTGCATCTCTATCATTTATCTTAGATGTTAGACCACCTTTTTCGTCACCAAACTCAATCTTTTTTACATTTCCCGTCTTAGGGTTTTTTACGTAAACCACATACTTCTTTTTACCACTAGATCTTTTTGGTTTATTGAGTTCTTGCTCTTCACCAATTTCGATCATAGGTTGTTCTAAAGGTACGTGTTGACCTTCATACAATCCAAATCTTTCGTCAATATGTTCTAGAAAACTATGCATAGTTTTATACAAACTCCTTCCAAGTTCTTACTATTTTACTCATAACCATTTTAATAGCAGTAAAGTATGCCCATCCAAATCCATAAAATATATGGAATGTATGGTTCTTTTCAATTTCAGACTTAGGTCCAAACTTTCTAGTCCAATTGTCAACATACTCACCTTTATATCTTAATACTGCATGAGTTACTTTCCACTTACTTGAACCAACACAACAAATGCCAGCCTGGTGAGTTAATAACATCCACCACATTTTAAGATGGCTCTCTCCGCACAATCTGTAAAGTATTGATAAAGAATAATCTTCGCAATCACCTACAAACTTACCTTCGGCATCCGGTGAATAAATAATTTTCCAAGAATCGGCGGAGCCGTATTGTGTTTTATCTTTGGCATACTTCCACTTACTAGTGAATGACCTAACTATTTTATCCCTTGCTTTTAATTCTTCTCTATTCATAATTTTACTCCTTTTAATTTTTTCAAGCCCTTTAAAACTTCTGTATAAGCTTTATCTAATTCCTTTTTAGCTTTTGCTATTTGAGCTTTTTTCATTGCTTTTTCATCTGCAGCTATGTTTGATAAACGATCCTTTTCGAATTCTATCGTTTCTTTTGCTGCGTATAAATCTTCTTTGGCTCGTCTAAGATCAGTCAATTTATCAGCTTTACTTTGAGCTTTATCTCGTTTTCTATTTGCAACGTTCTGCTTAGAATATCGGCTCTTAAGTTTTTTAGCTGCTTTTGCACCTTGCTTTCCACCAAACTTTGCGGCCATTGTACCGTATTTAAGTAAACCCGAAACAGCTTTTACGCCTTGGTCAATTACTACAATCAAAGCAGCTTCAGCAGCTCCTTCATTCATATCTAATTGCATAGTAGCTTCATGTAAAGGCATATCTAGAATTTCATCTAAAGTTTTTGGTTCTATGTGTTCAGCAAATGTTCTCATCTTTGTCCCTTTATCCATTTTATTGCAATGGCGTTTTCTGGAGCTTTAGCAGCCCAGGTTTTTATTTTCTTAAAAGCGTTTAGTGCAGCACTATCAATATCAGATCCTTTCGAATTATCCACAACAATCATTCTTTGTCTAAATAAACCTTGAAACTTACCAATATTCTTCTGTACATCTTTCCACATTTTACTTACCATATCATCTGGTAACGAGCGTGGTCGCATTTTATTTCTTTCTAATGCTGTATCTAAATCTGTATTAACAAAAATCATATGTACAGAATATCCAATAGTTCTTAACATATCAACTTGCTTTTTAATTTTAGAATAGTCTTTACCAGTACCGTCAATAACAATACCCATTCTACCTTCTAAAGCTCTCATCATAATTCTACCAGTGATAGCTTTAGCTTTTGCTCTTACAGATTGGCCTTGAGCTGAGGCTATATCTTCTGGATCAGTAGTTAATTTAGCATTTTTTAATCCTTTTTCAAAAGCATCATCTGAATTTATCAATCTAAATCCAAGAGCTTTCAGTGCAGTCTTACCTACAACAAATGATTTACCAGAACCTGGTCCACCTGCTAGGAATACTGCTTTAAAAATAGAAGGATCATTCACACCTTCCATTAAATCAAAGTGTTGTTTAAAGTTATCCACCGAATTCATGTCCTGCGACTCTTTTCATTTGCTTTTTAAATTCAGCAAAATCTGGTTTACTTTTGTAAAGCTTAATAGAGATCTCATTTCTATCTTTACCCTTAATTCTCCACTTATAACCTTTATCTAAATGTTCTGGCTTTGTAGTCTTTACTACTCTACGTTTAAATCCATCTTCCCAAGGTTCACTCTTACCTGTACCTTCAGTATAATATTCCGCAAAGGTTTTCATTTCTTTAAGTCGTACCTGTATGTTTTACCTTTTGCTTGGCCGTCCTTTGTAATTTTAAACTTAGCAATACGAGCTAGGTTGTTAACTACTTCTAATTTACCTTTAGACATATCCTTTTGTAACTCTGGTTTTACTTTCTTCCAGATAGTATCTAATATATCTGAATCAGACATTACTAATGGACCTTCGCTCATAGCAGATTCTGAAAGCTTTTTATCCTTGGCATTCTGAAGAGACTCGGTAGCAGCCTTTTGTCTTCTTAAAATTTCATGGAAAGTATTCATCTTACTTTTTTTCCTTGGCCATCATAGCAGCAATTTTCATTAACGTCTTTTTGTCTTTATCAGATATTTTATCTAATTGCTTTTTCTTAGCAATATCTTCTAGTGACTTTGCCCATGAAGCTGAGGATTCTTCAACGTTTTCAAATTTAAGCCTTAATGCTTTTAATAACTCTTTCTTGTATCGTGCAAATAAATCACTACCGGAATCTTTAAAGAAATCTGTCTTTACGCCTTTATGAAAAGGGCCTGGTTTGTGATATTTTTTAATAATAGTATATCCAGTATCTGACATCCAATCATTAAAATCATCTTCCGTTTTAAGTTTACTTACAGATTTTTTTGCAGTTCTGATTAAATCAGATGCAGCCTTTTTACTATAAGGCTCGTCATCCATCCAATTTTCGTTAACCGATTCAGAATGAGTGTTATAGTTAGTTCTCAATTCTTTAAAATTTTTCATTTTACCATTCCTCTTACTTCTTTTTTAGATAACCCATATACGTCAACCAACCATTTTTCTAAACCTCTTTTATCTCTACTCATGACAACAAGTTCGTTTTCTCTCTTGTCCCAAGTATCGATATAAACTCCATCAGATTCCCAATCATCAGCGTATTCTCTTGGATCACCCATGTCAAAATCCAACGCAACTTTAAAATTTCTTTCTAAAATTGTTTGGCTTTCTCTTATTTCTTTAAACGTTTTCATTAACTTCCCCTTACTTTAGCGGCTAGGTCTTTATCAGCCCCGCCCCATGTTCCTTTTGATTTTGTCGCGAACGAATTAACTCTTGCTAATCCCCACTGTGTTGGATTTGTTCCAGGTCTATGACTTGAACTCCAAGCTGCATATCCTCTATCGAATACTTTCTTCAATATACCATATGGCATACCTGTTTTATCAGCTTTATTTTGAAGTGCTTTCTTTGCATCAGCTTCTTCTAAAGACTGAGAGAAGCTTTTCATTTCTCCAAACTTCTTTTTAAAATCTTTTGTGTGATCGCTTTCAGGAGCATTTGGTCTTGGCTTATCGTGTTTAGCCTTTTGTTTAGCATCCATATCAGAATACTTCTTTTCTCCTAAATGCTCTACATCATCTAACCAAACTCGTTTCTTCCATTCACCGAATTCAACTACTAAAAAGTTAGTACCGCACCTTTGAATAACACCAACCTGATTTGTTTCTTTTAAAACGACTTCGTCACCTTCCTTAAACAGATTACCTTTTACAAACTTTTCTCTTTTCTCTGATACAGGTTCTAGTTGTGTATGCTTTCTAGCAGATTCTTTTTTAAGGCCCATGCCTTTTCTTATAGCATAGTATAGAGTTTGTATTCCGTCACCTGGAATTTCTAACGATGCATCTGCAAAGCCTTGAAGATCACCTGCAGCAACTAAAGCTCTAAGTTTAGAAGCAGACATTCCTTTAACACCTTCAGCTTCTGGATCTCTTTCTCCTGCAGAAACTACTTTTATTTCATTTTCAAAATTATAAAAGCCGTGTCTTGAATCTACACCATTATACTTATTTAAAAGCACTTCAAATTCTTTTAGTCTGTCTGAACCAGCAACCATTGTAACCGATGTAAAACCTTGCTTATATAACTTAACACAAATGTCTAATGCTGTTCTTACATCGCTATCCGCCATAATGCTTCTTGCGTGTTTTGGAAACATTTTGCGCAAAAATTTAATTTTATCTTTAAATGTTAACGGATTCTTTTTAGCGTCTTGTGATTTTGAAGCATATACTCTATACGGATTACTTCCTGCGGTTTTCTTTAATTTGTCAAATAACTTTGCATGACCTGGTGTTGGCGGATTAAACCTACCAAAGACGAAATAGACTTCGCCCTTTGCCTCGCTTAAATATTGACTAAAACTCTTAAATTCCATTTACTTCTCACCTTTATCTTTTAATTTTGCTCTGTCTTTTTTCTTAATTCCTGGTAACATTTTCTTAGCGATTTTAGAAATCATTCCTTTCTTATTGGCTAACTTTTTTTCGATACCAGCACGTGCTGCAAAAGAAAGATCAGCTTTACTTTTGCCTTTTAACATTTTTTTGATTAGGAATTCCCTGGCTGCCTTATTGGCACGGGATTTAAGTTTTTCTGGGGAGGCAAGTTTTTTCGCAGCTTTCTTTTTACCAAGTGCGATCTTTGCTTTGTTCTTGCGAAATGAAGCTTTCATTTTCATTCTGTGTGCTAATGACATAGCCTCCGAAAAGTCTACGGTTTCATTAGTTAGATCTGCGTCGTGTTCTTTAAACGATTTCATTGTTATCCTCGGTATCCCCATATCAGTTAGGATTATCCCAACCTTTTATAATATCTTTGCTGAAGTTATTAGTAGAAAATTCTAATCTATCAACAAGCTTTACTGCTCCACCTTCCATACGATCTATAGCAACAAAACCCTCAGGGTTGGTCACTTTAAATCCGGACTTAGTCTTCACAAACGTACCAATTTTACTTAGTCTGTTTAGTTTATTTATAATAATTAATTTGCTATCCACAACTAAATTTTGTAAATCGAACACATTTTGTAAACTTTTTATGTTAGATTTGCTAAAAAATTGTAATAATTGATCACGTTTTACTATTTGAATATCTTTACCTTTTTGACTGCTTCTCTTATCAATTTCTTTTTGGTATCTAGTATTTACCCACATTACTAATCCTGTTGCATGCTTCTTAGTATCGGTAATTCTCTGCCCTGATCTCACTTTAGTGTTATTATAAACGTTAATAAGTAAGTTTAATTCCCTGTTAGATTCTAATTCTTTCAGCGTAGAACCTGATATCTTTTTAAACATTTTACCAGCATCAGACAACTTTTTATTAAGCTCATCTGTTTCTTGTTTTGTTAATGTTGCTGTTCCGGAAAGATCATCTAGTGTTGCATCCTGCATCCAAACATCTTTCGACGGTTTAAGTTTAGTGACTATTGATCTGCCAAACTCAGCTCTCATTGTTTCAAATGTACCACCGTTATAAACCGTGTGCCATACGATACCGATCTTAGCTCTTGAAATTTCTTTTGCTAATGCAGTTGATGTTGGAACTGCATAAGCGATTGTATTAGGATGAAATACTATGTGCTTTACTCCACCAATATTTTCAGTTTTGAGGTCAGACTTATCAAACATGAAGTCACCTTGTATAACGCCTTTAATTCCTAAAGGCTGTAAATAATCAAAGGCCATTTTTAATTTTTTAGAAAGATCTCCAGAAGTATCAGCATCAATATCTGCATGAGATTTATATACCTTAGGATTAGAATTAAAGATTCCTTTTTTAGCAACAAAGAATTGTCCATCTCTTGGATCTTCTCCAGCAAATACGGCGGGGGCACCGTCCCATTTTACGGTAACGTCTACTGCAGATTTTGCATTACCCGATAACATATCTCGCAACGACCTAAGCGCGAGGATAGCTTGGCGCGCCCCCTTAACTCCACCGTCAAGAATAAGATCCTCAATATGAATCATATGAGTGTTCTTACCTGCGGCCTCCGATAATTGATTTTTAAATGATTTTATAACTTTCGTCAAATTTGATTTCATTATTGATATACCTTCACGTACGCGCTAGAATCTTCTGATTTAGATCCCGCATAGTTTATAATTTTAGTTATCCAACGATTTGCTTTAGTGCCGCTGTTTTTATCAACGTAATATAAGACATATAAACACGCTAGCTTTGAACCTATCCAATAAACGTCTTTTAATAACAATTCTTTTTCAAAGTTTTCATATGAATCATTTTTATAAAAATTGTTATACATTTCATAAAATATTTTAATAGATCTTTTATCTTTTTTAAGAATACTCTTAGCTATTTTATTAATGACTTTATTGTCGGGTATTTTCTTTCCAAAAACCGACTTTATACCTTCTGCCATAATTCCGTATCCGGCACCGCCGCCTCTCGATGTTTTCATTCTGATTTCTGCTTTAATAGCTCCTCCAGCAGATCCAGCCCTTAGGTCAAGCTTACCAGCGTCAAATATAACAGTAGCACCTTTATTAGACCAAAAGGTTCCTCTAAGTTCTCCTTGGAACATTATAGTTTTTATCTTATGGTCGTCAGTATCAGGCGGTAATTTAATATTGTACTCTTTAGCTTTAGCAGTTTTCTTAACAAGCTTTAATGATATTCCGACCAAGTCTCTATCAACAAATGCTTGTAACAATGCTTTATTATAAGCTGCTATACTTTCGGTGCTAAGAGTTGACAATTTATAACTTTTATTAACGGCCCAGATATCTCCAGGGTTCCACTTATCATCTTTAACAGGTTTTTGATCAGAATTTTTATATGCGACATTCTTCATTGCATATACTGTATTCATTAATTTACTTGCTCTATGAAATGTCTGCGACTTATTTATGTAACCGTTTTTAATAAGAATTACTGCGGATTCATATGATGAATGGAACCATCCATCTTCGACTGATAATACTTCATCTAAAGTAGCATCGACATAAACTCTATTATATGCAGCTTTAAGAATATTGTGATTCATAAAGAATTCTTCGTCTTGCATTCCGTTGTCTAACATAGCTTGACACATAACACATTGATGAGATTCTGTGATTTTAGTATTGAGAGTTCCGCCGCCAGCTCCACCTCCACCTCCAAATACTTTACTCTTTCCTAGATCGGAAGAGCTTATCATTTTATCGCCACCTATGAGAGTAAAGGGTTTTTTTAGTTTTTTGAATATTTCAATTGAAGTTATAGCATTTTCTATATCAGTTACTTTAAATACTCCGCCTTTAGCCAATTCAAGGGGCTTTCCGTCTTTTATAAGACGTGCTAAAATATCTATTCTGTCTATACCAGTATTAGCATTTGGTTTTAACAATTCGGATGGAGTTAGCTTTACGGCTTCTTGAAGTTCTTCGATTTGTTCGAAATATCTTAAGCTTTTCATATTAGTATTATACCCTATTAATTATTTGATAAAAATATTATAACACCCTTATCAATAAATGTACAATACTATTTATACTATTTTTTAACTCAATTTTTAGGATTATACAGCTTATTTGGAGTTACATTATCGTTATCATCGACATTGATAATGCCAACCATCTCGAGCATGTCGATCATTTTAGCACCACCGTCTTTGACACCGATGAGATACGATGACCATGCTGCGCCAATCATTACTATGAAATACGCAGTGTATTCTATCACAACATAACCTTAAAGCATACTGTTTCGTAATCCTTGTTTATCATATCATTATAAAATGCCAAAGCTTCTTCTTTAATAGCAAATAAATATTCTGCTATTAAATTATTGTGTTTATCTACTGCAATAACTTTCCAACTATCCAAACGTTCCATTATCCGTTACTCATATATTTTTCGACTGGTTTAAGTTCAATAAACTTCCTGCGCGATTTTGAAAACTGCTTCATAGGCTTACTAAACTCTTTGTATTTTTTAGTTTTTGTGGATCTAAATCCAACACAATGACCTTGATTGTTTAAGATATAGGTGTGATTTAAAACAGGATGTTTACATTCATCCCAACTAGTGATTTCTTTAAAAGCTTTTAGCTCAGATTGTATAGACATAAACATCCATCCTTTCTGCATGTCTTAACGGAAGAGACTGATCGTATTTTCTAGGATGTTTTCCGTCAGCTATTGCAGCTGAAGTCCTAGGTCCTCTACCTTGACATTTAACTCTGTATCTAGTAGATTTTACCGGTTCAACGTCTGTCCAACCGCTTTGAAACCTGTAATCGTTCATTTTGTCTTTCTGAGCAGCCATTTTGTTTATGGCTTTTACAGTTGACCTAACGGTTTCTAGTTCTAGCATATCTCCTGCGCTTTTAGTATACGCAGTCATTACGTAGCTATCACTTATATTTCTATTTTTCATAATTTAATTCCTTATCAATTTTGTTTATGGTACTATTATACCATACTTTTAAGGTTTTGTACACCTTTTTTGCGAAAATAGTATATAGATTCTATACGTATTTTATACACCGCTTGTCATGTGTACATAAGAATCTTTACATTCTTCTAGTTTGTCTCCACATGCACAAATCTCTGATTCTTCGATTGTTGGCGCTCCAACGATATCTCTTACTTGAGATTCGTTAAGTGTCACACCCACTAATTTTGCTATTACTTCTTCTAAATTCATAATTTACTCCTATTGAATTCCTGTCCATCTGACATTCGCTTGACTATATCCAGTCAATACGTTACCTCTTGCGAAGTTTGTAGATGGCGCGTTATATCCAGCGGCCATCAACATATCCCCAACATTAAAAGGTTTGTTTGTTTTATTATCGATTGCTTTTGGACTTTTCTTTACAATGAATCCAACAACTCCAGATCTAAGAGATCCATCATATTGATTCTCTTCAGACTTGAGCAACTTAATGTAATTCCTTCCTTCTTCGAAGTGATACGTGATACCTTCCATTCTATCTTTTATGTACTGCTCATCGGTACAGAACTCACTGCGTGAGTACCATTGTTCTAAGTCATTAGACATAGTGGTTAGAAGTTCGTTGGTTTGGTCAATTAGTTGATTCATAATATAGTTCCTTATCTTTAATATGGTACCATTATACCACACTTATAAGGCTTTGTACACCTTTTTTTGAAAAAAAGTGTATATTTTTTATATCTATTTGTTATATGTAATTATGTTTATATAACGTCGTCAAGCGGGAATATTTGGTATATTGCCTCAGCACATGCCTTAGCTATCTCTTGATGTTCTTTCTGAGTACCATTAGCAGATCGTAATTGTATATAATGAATCCAAGATCTTAGTGTTCCATTCACGTACATACGAGACATTGTCAAACCTTCAGGTAAAATTGCTCGTGCCTGTTCCTTTGCAATACCTGCGTTTATTGCCCAATCATATGCGTGTTTACAACGCTCAATAATGACTTCTTGATATGATTCCCATATATGATGTATAGAATCTTCCATAGGAATATCAACGGAGTTTTGTCGATTTTTGTTATCTTGCATCCGAGCATCTCTCGTCACAAAGGTTAAATCTTTAGTAGGATCAGCATACCGCTGACTAAATTCCTGAAAAGAAAAAGATCGATGTCTAAGAATTTGTCTTGCGATATCCCGGGTTGTATCAATTTCCATACAGACACTGGCCATCTCAAGAGGTGACCAGTGCTGATGTTTAATCAAATATTTAACTAATTTCTCTGCGGTTTCTTCATTATTTTGGTTACTAGGATTCGACACCCTAGCGCAATATGCTACCATTTGTAACAAATCATCTTTCAAATCAACGCCAATTGCTGGCTTACTATACGAAACTACACGAACCTTAAACATGGTTTATCCTTGTTATATTAGAAATTAAGAGTTAAGTTTATTGCGGCTGAATCCATAAATGTGCCTGATCTTACTCCATCCATTACCATTAATCCAATCGTTAGATTTTCTGTTACGGGCTTTGCGATCATCAACATCACATGAGACATTTCAGTTTCAGCAACTTTATGTTCAGCATATCCAATTGACACATTAGCTGCTTTAATAAATGGCAATGCTTGTGATACTTCTAAATAACTTAGATGTGCATCAACAGTATTGCGGTAATATTTCATACTTGTGTTTTTCCAAGAAGCTCCAAAATAAACTTCTTCGAAAGGATCATAATCACTACCATCAAAGTTATATTGAATAACACCCAAGTCTACACTAATATCGTCAGTTAAATCCGTGCTGTAACCAGCATAAAAATCATATTCAACATTAGCCGTGTCGCCATAATCTACTTCACTGGCCCATGCTCCAGCATAAAAACCTGATTCATGGTTATAATCTATACCTGCTTGTAAAGCAACATTTCCTGCATTTTGTGACATGCCTCTCCAAAAATAATCTGAAGTGACCGAAACATTATATGAAGTATCTGCTTGAGCGGTAAACGATGTTACCATTAAAAGAGAGCATAAGAATGTTTTTAAACTATTCACTACGCTTCTCCTTTTACTAGAGTATATATACCCCACGCCAAACCTGCCCATGCTACTAGTTTAGCAATACCGCCAAACAACACGACTGAGCCGCATACCACGATGAGTGACACCCCATCCAAGGAAGTTCTTTCTTTGATTCTATCTTTTATCCAATTCATATTTTTCTCCTATACTTTGAATTCCGCAAACGTATCTTTATTTTCTCTATCTCCCCACGTTGCGATTGGTTTATCGGGGATACTCATATCTGACATTATATCAGATTGAGCTGATTCTTCTACATCGTACAATTTCATTCTTGCACGATCAATACCGACCACAAATCTTTTATATTTCGTCGGATCGTTATATCTGTTTTTAAGTTGTTTAACCATAACTTGGTTTAGTTCATCTAATTCTTCTGTTGCAATAAGAGCAAACATTAAATCAGCCGTGGCAGGTAATCCAAAAGATTCTGAAGTATCTTCTAGTCCTACATCAGTATTACTAAAGCCGGATCTTGTCGTTTGAGTTGCTGTCATAATTGGAACATTAAACTCAATTGCCAAACCACGTAATTCTTCAGCAATAGCTTTTATGTAAGTGTAACTATTTATACTTCCACCCATTGCTTTCATACGAGAAGATGAACATATGTTCAGGTAATCTATGTATATGATATTAGGTTCAAACTTCTTCTTCATCTTTAATTCATTTAATAATGCCCTGAAATGGCCGGAATGTGCAGCACCAGTAGGATACTCTTTAATAAGTAACTTGCCGATAGTGCCTTTTGCTATTTTTTGTATTTTTTCAGCAAACACATTTTTAGGTAACGATTCAAGTTGTTGAATAGGTAGATCCATTAGATTCGCATCAATACGTTCAGCGATTCTTTCTTCTGCCATTTCCATTGTAATATATAGAACATTCTTACCTTGTTGTAATACTGAAGCTGCATTGTGACACATGAATAATGATTTACCAACACCAGTACCAGCCAAACACACATTAAGAGTTTTATTTGGAATGCCGCCTTTAGTAATCTTATTAAAGTATTCAAGATCCCAGGGAATTCTTTCTTCTGTTTTATTGTAAAAATCAAAACGAGCATCGGAATCATCAATGTAATCATGACCAATTGCTTGATCAAATGAAACTCCTAATGCAGTAGATAATATCTCGGGGATTGCACCTTCGCTTTTTTCTTCATCTTTACCATCAATAATGCCAATTGACTCCATAATAGCAATATAGACCGCTCTATCTTTGCACCACTTCTCAGTTTCGTTTATAAGGTAATCAGTGTCTAAATCAGTTTGTGTATTAATCTCGTTAATTAACATCGAAGACTGATTTAATATGTCGTCTGGTGCTGAAACTTTTTGTAGCTCAATATCTAATACTCTACCTGTTGGTAGTTTATTATGTGTTGCTACGAATCCTACAATCAAATCGAATACTACTTTATGACAACCTTCGAAATAATCTTTCTGAAGGTATGGTATTACGCGACGGCAGTATTCTTCGTTATTTAGTAGATGACTTAGTACGTGTGTTGGTATCTCGTTCTGCAAGTTTTGTTGTCCCTTCGTTAATAATATGTGTTAATAAATCGCCGAGATAATTATTAAATTTCTCGTCTTCTTTCAATGTGTCGTGGTCAAAATCACCTGGATCGTTAATGTTATAAGTAAATGACAAAGTTGCCATATCTAGCTCCGGAGATTCTTTAATAGAAACTGTTCCATAAATAAACCTTACTCCATCATAAGGAGAATTCTCATTTAAATGTATAGCATAAAAGTCCGATTCTGGGTGTTCTACAGTTATATAATGATTATCCATATTTTTTATCATTGTTCTTGCTCTATATCTAATTCTACGTCTAATAATGGTTTATGTCCTATTTGGTAGTGGCCAATTAAGAACTCTTTAAAGTTGGTAGTTTCAAATATTGGTTTCCAGAAATCCTCGTTTAGCGTATCTTTCTCTCTTACCTTCGGCTGAACAAGTTCACCAGTTTCCATGTCTACTCTACAATACCAACCTACATTTGGTTTTTGAACATATCCACCAGCTAATGCTACATCTAGTAGTCCAGAGTATGGCGCGATGCCTCCTTCCCATGTTACTGTAATTGGAATCTTAGATTTTTCTTTTACAAATCTAGACTTTTCTACATTGATTACAAAATTGTAACCTTTAATTTCTGTACCAGTCTTTTGTTGCTGTCTTCCGATAATCCAAATGTTATCTGCTGAATAATAAATACCAGTACCACCTGAAACAATCGCTTTAGGAAATAATCCGATTTCTTGATACGTATGATTAACAGCAAGCAAAGGAATATTCTTCATAGCCAGATAAGGAGTGACCATTCTGAATAGACCTTTAAGTGCTTTAGCTCTTGACATGTCAGCAACTGACTTTTCGTTCAGCGCATCTTCTAATTCTTTCTTAGAAGCTAAGTTACCAATAGAATCTATAACAACAATAACTTTGTCGTTACGATCTAAATTTTCTAATTGGCCAACAATATCAAATTTTAATTGTTCGACATCTGTTATTGGAGTGTGTAATACTCGTTGCGTATCTATACCAAAAGATTCAAAGTATGATTGAGGTGAACCGAATTCAGAATCATAAAATAACAATACTGCATCGCTATGTTCTTTTAGATATGCACCTGCCATTAATAACGCAAATGAAGTTTTAAAATGCTTCGATGGGCCTGCTAGTACAGTTAAACCTGGACTTAAGCCTCCATCGGGATCTCCAGATAACGCAACGTTTATCATTGGTACTTCTGTTGCAGTCATTTCTTTTTCGCTAAAGAACACTGAATCTGCTAATATGTCCGATGTTTTAATTTTCGAATTCTTTTTTAGTTTATCCATCACTGACATTATCTTTTTCTCCTTCCGAATTGTGTTTGTTCCATAGACCTTAATTGTCTTTTATGGCGCGATATAGCTTCGGCTTTTTTACGCTTACGCTTTGCTGTTGGCTTTTCGTAGAATTCTTTTTTACGGACATCTTGTAAGATACCTGCAGCTTCTACAGCCTTTTTAAACTTTCGTAAAGCAACATCAAACGGCATATCTTGTGGCGGACGATCGTCACGTTTTCCTTTCCGATTTTTGTTAAACTTTCTTGGTTGTGCTTTTAAATTAATACTTGGCATAGTTCCTCTTCTTTTATTTTGTATATGGTATATTATAACATGAAATCTGTCAATTGTACACAGTTAATTGCCCAATTTTTTCTTCGATAACATTCTGGTGATAGATGCACCGAAGAGACACTTTCCATTTTGTCTTTGGCGTATTGCTCACTATTCATAGTAAGCCATTCTTCAGGGTATTTGACTCGCGTCATACCCAGTTCATCCATGCAAGATATCCATTCAGATAAGGCTTGCATTCTTTCTTCTCGGGATCCCCAAAAAGGCTGGCCTTTATAATAGCCAGTTTTTGGCAATTTACGCTCTTCAAACTCAATGGGCCATGGAGTAGAATACTCTACCTTTATACCCTTTTGCTCTAGTTCATCACCAAATTTTTTCCATGATTGTAACATAGGCTTTATATCAGCCTTTAGTCTGCAAACATGATGTCTAATATCTATATTTCCGAATGACATAGTAATACCCCTTGGAAAACATTCTTCTATATGCTGTATAACATATTCAAAATCTGTTTTTATTTGACCATTAAGAGTTAAGCCATCCGTTTTAATTACAAGTGAATTTTCTTTTGCGTATGCTGCAGTATGTGAGTCGCCTATTGTTAACCATTTGATATCTACAATATCTGTAGATTTTAATCTTTTTGCAGTTTTACATTTCTCAGTTACTTTATCGCACCAATCTTTATCGGTAACATCTTTACGTTTCTTTAGCATTTCGCCATAGTCAGGCATATCGATGTCTAATGAATATATTACTTTAGCTTCTAAAAAGTTATTTATTCTATCTTTTAATTCATCATTGAATCCTGAAAATAAATTTAGAGATCCACCGAAGTTTACTCCATGATCTAAATATAATACTTCGACATAATCTCCGTTATGATTAATGTCAACTCCAAGGTTTTCTGACCAGGTTCTAGCCCACCCAAAACCGTGGCTATTTTTTTTCTTTGGTATTTTATTAAATGTTCCTGTTATCATAAATTTTTATCCCAGTCTCTATAACTATCAATTGTTTCATATATCATTTCATTATCTAATGTAGGCTCTGGCCCAACATTCCAAAATAAAATATCTCTTCCTGTATTTTTTGGTATGTACTTCCACACCTTTCCGTCATATGTGTCGATACACGGGAATGGTGGAAGGTTCTCTGTTTTTTCTGAAGCCATGAATTGTTTAGGTTCACTTATAACAGCAGCCCTTCCTAATTCTCCAGCTTTCATGTTTCTAGACACTGCAACAGATGTAAATTTTGCATTTGGCCATGCAATCTGAAGCGCTCTGGTTAGCACACCTGTAGAAGTGGCTACATAAACTTCGTTTGGTGCGCGTAGGGCACTCGCAACCTTCACCATTCCAGCAGTAACCATCTCATGTTTTAAACCTAATGGTACGAAATAATATCCGTTTTTTCTTGCATCTTCTAAGGCTATTTTGTTTAAATTTGGCATTGCTGCTATTCTATGGAAACTAACATCGGCTCCTTGCTCAATACAACAAGCTTGATGATGAGATATTCTCTTGCTAGATGGCATGTATAGCCTTACTTTTTTGTTATGTCTTTTAGCGGCATCTAATATACTCACACCAGCTAAACCGGTTCGTGGTTGAACATATGCGATTGTTTCTTCCTTAATAGTACTTATTAAACAATCTCCACCTCTAGTTTTAGACCCTACAATTAAGTCATCTCTAATAACTCTAATACCGTCATGTATAACCTCGACTGGAGCTGGATTTGGATCTTCCCAATTCTTGGCTAATTCTAAATAATATTCCTTAGCTTCCTCCGGTTGCATTAGTCCGATGTCTTTATTGAATCCGTCTTCTACGTGATTATTATGAGGCATTGCGTATATCCTTATCCATCATCAAATGTTGTACCATAGCCTTATAATCATTTGCTGTTAAATTATTATCGTCTAACACTTTTAAATCTGAAGGATGTGATTTCATTCCATTGAACGTTTCTATTAAACCAAGTTCTAACATTGGTTTTTGTCTACCTCTCGGGTGATCTTTAATGTCGCTACTAGACCATAGGTTATCATAATCAAGATGAGCATAATCATTACCAGGTCTGACATAATTTTCTACCCATCTAATGTAGTCACAACAAACATCTTCTGCATTATAAGGAACACTTCCAGTGTCACTATAAATTTGCATCATAACTTCATCTAAAAAATCTTCTTTCTTTAATTTATTATTGTTGATTCCTAAATATGAGATGCATTCAACCGCATTAGTTCCGTAATAAAACATACTCTCAGTATTAACCAAATGTGGAAACCAATCTGCTATATCAGCTACGACTGCAGCATATTGAAATGCGTATCGTCTTAAACCGTTTTCAACATTCCATTTTAACATGAATTCACCAACTTCTCTAAGATCTTTTTTGCCTGGAATAGCCAAGAAGTGAGATAATTTTTTTGCCAGTATCGGAGCATATTCACATAAGAAATAGTCTCCGCCCTTTTTATAATCAGATGTTGGTTTTGGAAATGCTGGGAATTGATATCCAATTGAAGTATAAAATGGCTTTCCTAATTTACCTTCAGCTTTAATAATCTTTTTCATATCGTTAATGTCTTCAGCTAGGTGTAGCTTAAACAATAGCGTATTGTGATATCCAGAAGGCTTGGTTCCGTAATTAATCGCAGAGCCCGTAACTCTATGTAGAATAAACAAATATAACCAAGTTTCTAATGAATGTGTTTTTCCAGTCCAGTTTTTTGCAACAAGCTCTCTTTGTGCTGTTGCCTGGCCAGCTTGCATTCTGTCCCAATACGGATGTTTATCAGTCCAACCATAAAATATATCGTTAATAATCTGAGAAAATCCGGCATATTTACGCTCGACTACATCATATAGCTCAACGTTTTCCATTAGATCATCATTCATACAGCTTTCCATATGAGGCATGAAATTAGGAACATTACACTTTATCTGTTGATCTTTAGCCAACTCAAAGTACTTTAAAAAATCGTAATAGTATTCAGTTTTTTTCATAATATAGTAAACAGATTCCTTAGCAAAAATAATAAACCTACGCCATTAAGTAAAATAAGCGCGCGATCTTGCCAGATAATAGATACCCACAGCCAAAGGGAAATACCTGTAGCCGATAATACAACATCGTAATATTGATATCCGTCAATGCCTCTAATTGACATTGCACTTAATACAAAAACCGATGCGATCCATTTAATGTACCAATCTAATGTATATTTCGGTGTAGCACTTTTAAATATTCGCTTACTGTTTTTGATTTCGTTCGGATCAAAATCTGCCATACTATTCATCGCTATGTAATGTTTTATGTTTTTCGTTACGTTCATATTTGCTTTTGTCTTTGTGAACTTTAGTAGAACCGTGATCTGGTGTAGTCTTTCTCACTTTAGGTTTACCAAATATAGCATCCCAATTATCTCTACCTTGCTTAGATAGGGATTTTGATCGTATACTATCTCCAGTTATATCGTTTTTAGTTACCATAATATTACTTAATTAAATTCCAACTTGATACATTGGTAGGTCAATTGGTAATTCTAGTTGCAATTCCTTTTCAGCACAACTAGAACATTTAACTTCAGCTCCGTCAATAAGAATATCAACCTTTTTAAAAAATAGACATCCTTCTGAATTGGTTGTTAACAAAAATGTATCACCAATATTAAATGGAGTTTGGTTGATTTTTAATAGACAGTTTGGTTCTAGTTTACTGTCTACATCTGTAAAAGTTAATCCTGCTTGGTTCATTTCAAATTTGTAATCTACATATAACATTTTTCTTTCCTCTTTTTTTGGCGCGTCCTGGAGGATTCGAACCTCCGACCTACGGCTTAGAAGGCCGTTGCTCTATCCAGCTGAGCTAAGAACGCTTCATTCTTAGTCTATGAAGTCATAAGTTATACCGGCTTCGGTAAACAGCTTTTTAGTTAACTCTGTTGATTCAACCCACCTTTCTGGCATTGAATCGTCAATTTCTTTTGTTACTACTCTGGTTACTCCAACTTGTATAATGCCTTTAGCGCATTCTGAACAAACCGGTAATCCGTGTATATACAATGTTGCACCGTCTAGTGATGTTCCATTATATGTCGCATTGTAAATACAATTCATTTCCGCATGTACTACATGTTGATATTTAGTAACTTTATTTTGATACATAGTATCGCTATCAGATATTCCACGTGGAAATCCATTGTAACCCTGGGCTAAAACTTGCCCCTTAGATCCTACTGCAATTGCTCCTACTTTTCTTGATGGGTCTTTTGACCACAACGCAATGTGTTGGGCCAAAGCTATATATCTTTTATCCCATTTGTAAATTTTAGTTGATTCCCACATATTATACTACTAAATCAAAATGACGTTCGTAAACGTGTAGGTTTTGTACTTGCCAATGGATTTGACCAACGTCAACTCCGAGCTCATCGGCTAATTCCCCAAGAACATATTCTTGCCAAGCATAATCATTGCGGTAACCAAATATTACATCATTAGATCTCATTTGAACTACACATTCTAATACATCGTCTCGTATATAATACGTAACTGCATTAGTGCATATAAAATCGTTCTTTTCATTTTCATACCACTCGTGCCAAATAGAAGGTCTTTGATATACCATACTAGCTCTACGCGAATCTCTATTTCTAGTAAGTTCTAGTACAACTTGTTCAAATTGATTATGATACTTTTCACTGAAAATTAAGTGTCCGTAATTTGAATTAATTTCGCCATGATCATTAGCAGTCATTTTCCATGCTTCCGGTGGTTCACGCTCACCACGATAAATATCGTTAATATTTGTAGATTGATGTATATACCAATCTATTTCAGCGTCGATGTAATGTTTGTTGGGTTTGCCAAAAATAGCAGGTTCGTCAGCAACAAAGGATGCACCGATTAACTCAATAGTTTTACCGCCATTTCTGTCTTCGGTAAACATTTTGTTTAAAAGTCTGGCTTTAAATAAACCTCGAATTTCGCTTATACTATTCATTTTTTATACCTATCGTCGAGTTCTGGATGTTCTGCGCAATGCATCATTAAGATCATTAATTGAGTTGCGGCATGAGATAAATGTGTTTTACCAGATTCTGGATCTAGGTCTTCACCTGCATGCCAAGCGTTAAGATGTCGTTGGATTGAAGAATAAGTTCGCAACTTGCTCGTTGAATCGCCGTCATCACGCCAGTTGTTTACACCATACTTTTCGGCGCCGAAGCCAAAGACTTCTGCGATTTCTAATAATGCTTCTGGTGGTATTAAAGCTAATGGAGCTTTGCCTTCATCGAATTTCATAATAATGCCTTTTTGATTTTGATATGGTTATTATAACACAAGTAACTTAGAATGTACACACTTTTTTTAATTATTTTAATGGAAATTTAAACCTTTGTTTACCATCTACATATTCTAGATTGTCTACAGCTTCTTTCGCGTCGACAACCCCTAAAATTTCGTATGATACTGGTGTATTTTCATTTAAATCTGGAGCAAAATTATTAGGCCACCATTTCCAGATGACTAGTTTTTGTGTGTGGCCTGACAAAATTGATCTTTTTATAAATGGAGAAATATGTACACCAGACTTAGCATATTGTTTATAATCTAAAGTAACATTATCAACAAGATGCATTGTGTCATACCGCATCTCTCCGTCCTTAGATAAAACTTGGTTTGGATCCATACTAGCCTGATCATGTTCAGGAAATTCACAGTTTGCTCCACGAATTCCTGCATCTAAGTGTTCTACCATTTTATCCCTACGAGCTATAAACTCCGGAGTAACTATAGCGCTATAACATCCTTTGAGATCTTCAAGCTTCATATACAATACCTTGCTCGTTCAATGCTTTTCTATTAGCCATGTGATGTTCTTCAGTCAATTCTTTAGAATCTCCATAGTATGGAACTGCATGGAAATTATTAATCATAATTTGATTTACCGAAGTATTAAAATCTCCGTCAATAAATAATTCACCGAGAATTCTACCAAACTTGCCTTTATCATGTGATATCAATGAGACATTTTGACCATCTAATAAATCTTCTAAGTAATACTTGCTTTGCTTACCATAGAATTTTTCTTCTAGATCTCGAGTTCGTGACTCAGGAGTATCAATGCCCATCATTCTAACTCTTTGCTTTTTGTAAACCATTCCAAAGCCTAAATCGACATTAACATCGATCGTGTCTCCGTCAACTACTCTTGTCACTTCTACATTATACGTATACATATTATTCTCCTATTATTGCTTTAATGTGTTCAACATCAATAATTGCTGCAGCTTCACCGTCAATATCAACCGGCATAGATTTGCTCCAATCAAGGAATACTCTATCTCCTGTTGATACACATAATATTGCACCGGTGCTAACAGCCAAAACTAAAGCCGGCTTTTGGCCTTTAGTAATTTCTTTTGTAAGTATGATACCACCACTAGTGGTTTCTTCTCGTTCAACAGAGGTTACTAGAACCTGGTTATGTAACATTTTTTTAACATTCATTTTTTTCTCCTATTTGTAAAATGTGTGGTTATTAATTATAACCGTTTCTTCTAGTGAATCTGCCCAATAAGGATAAACACTATCTGCATGATAATGCGTAGATCCTTCAGTAATATCTCCATATTCACCTAAAAATATTGCCCAAGCCAAATAATACGAAGTTTCCCAAGTATAACTGTCTTCGGGTGTATCGGATTTGCCATCACAAAACCAACTAAACTGGCACATATGTCTTTGCGGAACAACTTTGCCATTATCATTAACTTCATATTTAGCTTGGTATATAACATCGCATATAGTACTTGGATAATTTGGATTAATTACTCGGTTTTGAACTACGTGAGATACTGCGATTTTACCTGCCATTGGTTGATTACCAGCCTCAAAATACATATTTAATGCTAAACAATATACTTCGCCATTTTCATCTGAAGCTTTAACTTCCTGAGCAATTACTGCATATGCGAAAAATGCAAGTGCGGATAATCCGAATGCTAATTTTATTTTTTTAATCATATATTATTTCGGAACACAAAGTCAATTGCTCTTTCCGCCTCTTTAGTCATATCACGTTTTCCATACCATCCGCCAGTGTCATTATCTAAATCTGAACATATCCATGCTACTTCGCGAGCGGAGATTGGATAACCTCGCTGCATCGCGTTGCCCGCGGTTGATACCATAATTTTATACATTTGTAAATACCATCCTGAACCGGTAATGCCCTTATATTCTTCAACTTGTTTTTTGTTTACAAAAGGGCAGTCTCTATATCCAGTCCATGAAAAGTCAGTGTTGTTAAGTTTTGCTTTTCTATGTTCGATGATTCCTGTTCTGATAGATTCTGGAAGCTTATCGAAAAACGATTCATTTGTGACAACGTATCGGTGTCTTTCCATGAGCTCATTCGGATCCATGATTGATCCGTCGTGTGTGAATATAAAGTTGTACCCACCTTGATATTGTGAGGGGACGTAATACATTCTACTGAGGTCTTTTGTTTGAGCATCTGCGATGTCTCCTATTTCTTTGTTTAAAGCAAACCAAAAGTGTTTAATTTTATCAGCCGGAACTGATTCAGTTAATGGAAATACCAATCTAAACTTTGGATGTGCCTTGGTTGAGCTTGCCGTAGAATAGCAAACATATTTATATTTTGAATATTTTTCATGAATATCTTCAATTGAACCTTCATAGTCATCTACATCGACAATGCCGAAACCACCCCAACTAATGACATTCGTATTAGCTCGAGTGGTTCCGGTCTTATATGTGGCAGGTGATATTAAGGGAGCATCAGCTTTCTTTTGATACTTATCACTTTTTGCCAATTTGTATAACACTTTTTCAAAATCATCAAATGAATTGTAATCAACTCGCTTGATTGTTTTGTTGTCGTATATACTATCGAATATCGTTAAAGATACCATGGTTTCCTGCGTGTGATGGAGCTTTCCAACCTTCGGGTTTCATGAGATCTGGAAGTCCTAGTGGATTTGGTCGGCCTTCTTTTACACCAACCTGCTTTGACATATTAGCTTTAAGAACCTCGTCCCATGCTTTATGAGCATCTATTCCGAACGCGTCTAAGGTTCCGATGGCTACTACGCATAGATCAATTAATCCATCTACTAGTTCTTCACCATCTAAAGTATCAAATGCCTTTTTGGTTTCGTCAAGTTCTTCCTGTAAGAAGTTAATGCGAAACTCTAAAAAAGTTTTTAGTTTTGCTTTATCTGTTTTATTATCAAAAATCCAGTCCAAAGTGCCGAATTTGTCTTGCATCGTTTCGATGTCTTTTACCCAGTTATTACTCATTATACTATAATTCCTTGTTTAGCTGTTACTATACCGCTTCTCATAGATCTGATTTGATCTACTAATTCGTCTACAGGTTCTAAAATCATCATTACAAATTGACGTTGAATTACGATCCTTTCATCTTTGGCGTATGCCATAAATGGAATAAATCCGATTTTACCTGGTTCTGTCGATACCATAGAATACGCTTCGCTAATTGCGATTGTATTTTCTGATTCTTCGACTTGACCGATGATTTCCTCTCCCGAGGTTAGTCTTACTAATTGCATTTTTTTTCTCCGTTATGTGGTCTATTATAACACACTTTGCATATAATGTACACAGTTATTTTAAAAGAATTCTTCGAGTGTCGCAATCTCTTTCGAGTTCCAGCCTACGGCTGATAGAATCGGATCGATAACATCTAAGAAGGTTTTGTTGAATTGTTTATCAAAATCAATATAGCGATGTAAACCAAACTCTTCAGGAAGATAATCAAGGAACGATATTACATTTTCCTTGATGTGATTTGGTGTACGCAAATAGATAAACTTGATCTTTTCGCCATTTTGAATTTTGTTGTATTGCTGTCCTAAAGACATATCCTTTAAAAGCTTATTGTATAGAATTCCACCGCGTGCATGAATCGGCGTACCTTTTCGATATATCGTTTGTTTATCTTGAAACTGAGTCAAGTTAGTAATTCCTCGAGGGAATGCGATTTCGTTTGGTGGTAGAGTTTTAAAATGTGTTCTAAAGATTTCTATGTTACTTTGAACTTCTTTCTCAGAACCGGCTATTATAGTCTTGAAGATCTGCTTTAGTGCTTCACGGCACGGTGCTGGTGTTGATGATTTAATAGCCTCAATCCCCATGATTTTAAGTTTAGGCTCCGCGTATCGTACACCTTCGTTATCAAGTACATTTAAGATGTAACGCTTTTTTGCTGTCCAGATGCCACGATCAGCAATTGCTTCTCGTTTCATTACCATTCGGTTTTCAATACCACCCATAATATTAAACAGTGTTCCATAACTTTCTTCTAATACAGCTTCTAGTTTTTCTTTACAAACAGTATCTACGAATTCTAATGGATTTTTAGGCTTAACTGCAGATACAAGATCGTCAAGGACTACATAGACAGAATCTGTATCGATTGCTAATACATAATCTTTTTTAGTTTTAAGAACTGATTGCAGGTATTTATTAATTGCTTCTTCAGCCCAACGAATAGTCAACTGACCCGATAAAGTAATTCCTTCTGCAATACGCTGATCAAAGAATCTAAAATACTTATTGCCTAAAGCACCATAAAGTGAGTTAAGTAGAATCTTAATAGACATCTGCTGATTTTCTGCAATTGCAATATCGCGTTGAACTCTGTATAATTCTTGCTTGTCATTCTTATCGACTCTTTCTAATTCTTTTTGAGATGTAATCATTTGTCTTTTAATGACAACACGTTCACTATACATTTCATTAATTATTTTAGGTAAAATGCCAAGTTCATCGGTTTTAAAGTATTGGCCAGAAGCTGAACAACATTCGCCGTCTTCTATTTTAGGTTTTAGTTGTCCTGTAAGTAAATTGTCAACATTCACATTTGCAACTTTGCCACTAATAATAGTTTCTGGAGACATATTGTATTGCATAATAAGCGATGGATATAGTGAGTTTAAATCAAATGAAACTACCCATTCATGCATACCAACTTGAGGATCTTTTACATAACCACCAGGATATGGTGATTTAAACTTTTCCTCAGCAAAAGGAATAATTACATTATTTGCATAAAGATTTCTAAAGATGATAGCATCCCATATCGCAGTAGTTCCCATAACATCGCTGTAATTTACTCCGCCGCGATAAGCCATAGTTAATGCTAAAGTAATAAGTCCCATCTTATCTTCAAAGCGATCTACTAAATCTACGTCTTTAATATTATAGTCAATAAACTTTTGATGATCATATTTGTAAAGAGTGTGTAAGTTGCCATGCTCTTCGTACGAAAGCTTACGTTCATCAAGAACAACATTTGCAATGTGATCTAGCTTGTATGATTCCTGAGGACCATATGAATATCCAAATTTGCGAAACAAATCAAGGTAATCCATTTGAGCAATACCTTGAATATCGTATGCCATTTGTTTACGTTGCATTGTATTAACATCGCGACGGTCTATTAATCCCCAAGGCGATAATCTACGAACAAACTCTTCACCATGTATCTTAATGATTCTGTTTATTAAGTATGGCATATCAAAAAACCTTGAATTCCAACCGGTAATAACATCTGGACATTGCGAAGGTAAAGCCCAATGCGCAATATACTCGAGTAGTAGTTGAGATTCTGATGCGCATTGTTTGTAGACAACACGGTTTTCTTGCATTAAGCTATTTTCTACATCATAAGGTTTTAGACCCCAGACATAGAATGTATTATCAATATTATTTTTCATACAGATTGCCGTTACTTCATGCGCTGCATGTTCAGGATCCGGAAATCCAGCGTCAGATTGTACTTCAATATCAATTGTTGTTACGTTAATTAAGTTACGATCAAACTTAATTTCTCCAGGGAATTCGTCATTAATAAATGCTGGGATATGTTTATTGTTCCCAAAGATATGCCTTCCAGCGGTTTGTTGATTTGTTTGTAACCAATCCTTAGCATCGCGCATAGAATCAAATTGTATTGGTGATACTTTCGTGCCGTCAAGTGCCTTAAAGGGAGTTGGTTTAGGAGTGTTAACAAAATACGTAGGTTGATATTTTATTTTAGTTTGAATTTTTTTGCCGTTTTTGTACCCACGATATAGGAGTGAGTTCCCGTAACGAGAAACGTTCGTGTAGAATTTCATGTTCATAGTATAACCATATTAAATTAACGTGTACATATTATATCACAGTTTAAACATAATGTACACATAAAAATGGGGGACGAATCCCCCATTCAGTCTTCACACATTAAAACGAATTCATCTGCAGGTAGATAATGACCGGGGATATTAATAAAATTCCTATCCCTATCATTGCAAATTCTACAAGTTCGAATCCAGCCCTAATGTCATCTTTGTGCTTACGTATGTAACCCATTTTATGACTCCAGTAAATTGTTAAAACAATCCACTGAGTTTTCGCTGCTCACCGGAATCTATTCTTGAATAAATTCCTTCTTCTTTGATGCCCCAGCAGACCCGATTTCGATCTTCCTAGGACGCCTTTCTTCTGGAATTTCTACTCTGGCTTTAACCACAAGTATTCCATTCACAAGATCGGCCCCGTCTATTACGACAAATTCTGAGAGTCGGAAGGACTTCTCAAATTTGCGGGATGAAATCCCTTTGTGCGCATAATCGCGATCATCATCATGAGACTTTTCACCTTTTACTAAAAGAATGCCATCCTTGACTTCTACAGATATATCATCATCTGCGAAACCGGCAACGGCGAGCTCAATGTTGAAATTTTCAGCATCGACCTTTACAACGTTATGTGGTGGATAATTATCTTGAGCTCTTCCAGCTGTGTGGATTCTTTCAAGTTCGTTTAGTATTGGATCAAACCCAATAAATAGTGAACGCGGTACGTTCATAGTATTTCTTACCATTTTAGTTCCTCCTATATATAGCAAGGTTAATATATGGACCCGACCTATTCGGCATCCACAATTATTTATACAAGTTTTTTAACTGGTTTAAATAAATTTTTTAAATTATTGAAACATTCTCCATACGTTTTGTATTCTGTTACACTTCAATAGTTCGTGTATTTTCTTCATCATTCTTTGTTACTGTTCCCGATATTATATTTTGGACATAGTTGCCATTGGCTTTTTTCCTTATAAGGAATAACTTTAATCTGCCTTAGCGGTGCGATGTCTTTAGCTTGATCAGCAGTCACAAAAGTGACTAGGCCCCAATCTGCAAGTAAAGTAGCAATCGTGTTTCTACGTTGAATATCGTTCAGCAATAAATTAGATGGCTTTCCATCTAATAAGAATAACTCTTTAAAGTGCACAATAAAGTATCTTCCTTGTTTGTGCAGTATGTGACATGATTGATATAGCTTCTGATCTTTTCGTGAAGCTACTCCAATTCTGGTTAACGTTTCTCGTATTTTAAGAAAGTCGTCTGGTTCGTTAAGCGTGATTTCCAGCATAGAAGCCGGGGTCCACTGAACCATCTCTATATTATTTTCGTTTTCCACCTTTATACATCCTCAATTTCAATTCGTTTATTTGCTCATTATTTAATAATGACAATACAGATTTAGCCTTTTCGTTACTATATCCATAATATTCTTTTATCAATTCTAAGTTCTCTATATTAATAGGTTTTGCCCATTTAGAGAATCTTTTCTTCTTCTTAATTATATTTATAAAAAAATCGAATTGAAGACGATGATCTATGTGGTGATTAATATTCATTTCATTAGCGAATAATATAGTATCCGGAAAATAAGACAGTCCGCGGTTAACCATAAATGGTGTATACGCTTTTTCAGAAAAGTCATCAACCATTATATCTTTCTTGCTCGTATTAATAGCGTTTAAATAATCAAATGGATTCATCTAAGCTTCCTTGTCGAGATCCCAAAGGATTCTTTTTTTTACATCTGGTAATTTTCGCATCCATTGATTTTGTCTAAATTCAACGTACCATTTAGCATTAGTGTTTTCCGCTTGATAGAAAGCAATATTTGTAAATATGATCGGAACTAAAATTGATAAGTGAATAGCTATTGATGTTACTATGCTGTATTCAATCCAACCGATATAATATATAGCCACAAGACCAAAAAAGGCCGACCACATAACAAATAGAACTAGTGTAATATATGTTTGAAACGGCTTATCCGTAATAAATCTTAGTGGGTTATATCTATTATCCATGACTGCTCGCCACGAATCAACTACCCAAAACGCAAATTTCTTTATCATTTAAATCGCACTCCTGCCATAACTTCGGTTAAACACGCAACCGTATTTAGTTCGTGATCTGCGACAAAGGAATTCTTGTATTGATAATCAGCAAGTATAAGCACTAACTGTGGTATACTTGAGGGATCAACATAGTCATTCATGTTGTCATAGACTTTACGATATATTGCCGCTGGCTCAGAATCAATGTTGTTACTTACCCATTGTCTCATGCCCTTAAAGTTTTTTTCCTTAAGATGTATCATAAGATCATTAAGGGAAACTTCAGATAAAGAAACAAGAATACCGGTATCGATAACGCCGCTACTTCCGTAGCGCTGTAGTTCATTAAGAACTTTACGCCAATCAGGCATATGTTTCATTATAAGTTCAGCAACAACTTTACGATCGTAATCAATATTTTCTTTATTTAGGATTACCTCGCATCGATGCAAAAAGTCACCACATAGCGGTGCTGCATCTTTCTTTGAAACATTAAATTCAATTGTAGTACAACGAGAATGTAATGGATCAATGATCCTGTTTTTAAAATTGCATGTAAGAATAAATCTGCAATTACCACTAAACTCTTCGATAAAACCACGTAATGCTGGTTGCGTCGATTGAGCATTTAAATAATCTGCCTCATCCAAGATGACTACTTTGTAGCCACCTTGAAGAGAAACAGAAGACGCAAATTGTTTAATCTTATTGCGTAGTGTATCAATACCAGATTCTTCGGATCCATTAATCAAAAGAAAATCTAGGTTAAGTTCATTACACAAAGCTTTCGCAACTGTAGTTTTACCTAAGCCGGCTGTTCCGGTAAGAAGCATATTGTGTAGGTCACCTCCTTTAACAATATCTTCAAAAGTCGTTTTAATATTTTTAGGTAATACACAATCTCGAATTTTTTGTGGACGATATTTTTCAACCCAAAGAAATTCTGACATTATAGTACCTCCCAACCAAGAACTGTTTCAACGCGAAAAGATCTCCACGCACTCTTATCAATAGACCATACGGCCAAGTGATCAGAATCCGGATTGACGCTTTCGATTACGGCTTTTACACCGTTAGCTTTTAAAACAACTGAGTTAAGAGTTGATGGCATGACTCGTATTTCATCCGAGTCAATTTTTTGAAAGGTAACTGTAACAGTTCCTTTTTTTAATGCTTCGATTAAACGAGCACATTCATTGCGATCCATAATATATCCTTCATAATAAAATTAAATGTGTGGAGGAGCTACCTCCACGTTAAGCTAATGGGTTGTTTAAGCTTCTTCGGCTTCAACAGTTTCCGGAAGATCAGCACCTGCTGGCACCATTCCTTCTGGAGTTTCTTTGCCTTGAGCTTCAGATGCAGCATTTAAAAATGCGACTGTTCTGTTTCTCAATCCCCCGATTGACTCCATTTCTGGACCTTCAAAACCACCTCTTTTAGAACAGATATCGATAATCTGTACGAATGTTGAGATGTCTTGAAGTGAAAGCTGTGGAGCTTCCGCCTGTGTGCCTTCCTGTGGAAGGACTTTATCTTGTAGTTCAGTCATTTGTTTCTCCTTTGCAAAGTAGACTAATTATAAGAGACCCGGCCAATCCGGCATCTTCTTTTATTATCCTCATATTATAATGAGAATTTTTTCTGTGCATAGTTATTTATACACCGAAACTTGATGATTTCTCTAAAGCGATAAAATAATCTAAAGGATTATCCGCATTTCTCCAGTTGGAGATAAGCCTAGATGAAATCGAAAGTTTGTAATCGCCTTGAAGCATTTTTAAATTCGAAATGCTAAAGACATAATTGAATGTTTCAGTAGAGGTAGTACCTAGATCAATATCGAAGGTATTTGCTGTAGCGTCTTTGTCGTTAAACACAGATGCAACAACCGGTCCGCCCTGGCTACTAAAAGCTAATTCCGAATGGCCTAGCACGGCAGCTGCTTTTCGGATCTTATCTAAATTATCAGCTGATAGATCTAAAACAACCTCGCATTCAGGCATATTGATATCTTTACTTGGTTGTGTAAGGATTTCAATTTCAGAATAGTAGTATTTAATCCTCTGAGATCCGTCAGCCATAGTGAGATGTTTATCACTAAAGTCTAATTCCGGACTGTCCATTAGATTGTATAAAGACAAAAATTCATTAAGATCGTATACACCGAAGTCGACTGGAAAGTCTTCCAGGATAGATGCACTTGCCATAATGGTTTTTGCTTCAGAAATAGTCTTTAGTTCCTTTCCAGGTTTAAAGACTAAATTTGCGTTGATTCCTGAAAAGTTTTTCAGGATGTTAATAGTTTCACTTGAGATTTTCATAATTTACCTTTTTAGATTGTTACCAGTATTATAACATACTTTTAGATGTTTGTACATAGTTATTTTGAATTTGATCGATCGTGCTCGTATAGCGCAAGCAATCCATAATGTAAGACTTTCATAAGATCTTTTCTATGATCATCTGAACTTCCTTTCTTACCATACCTAGCATTGTACTTGTCAACATTACCTAGGAAAAATCCTAGGCCATGTCCACGATCAATAATAACTTCAGAAGATTGCAATCCTCCTTGGCCATAATGCTGATTATATGTAGAATCAATATACGTTTGGAACTCTTTAATAAGAGCTCCTTCGTTAAATTTATAATTAGGCTGTTTCATATTCCTCCTCGTTAGCAGCTTCGCCGTCAGCAAGGATTACACCCGCGTCAACTTTGCTGTAGAGATCTAAGAAAGCAGACTTTGTATCTTCGTCAAATCTTGCGATACATAAATCAATTGCTTTAGCTCTATTCTTAAAGATTGAGAACGTTTGTGCTATATGACACAACCTTCTTGTTGAAATAACTTCGTCAACACCTTCATCATAAAACGTCTTTCTGATAATATCTGCCCATGTAACTAGCTTTTCGACGAAGTCAGTATCTTCTGTACCGAACTTAGTCATATGGTTATTAAGTATTTTCGTTTCTACAGAAGGAGACGGGAACTTCTGATCAATAGCAACTGTGAACCTTTCTAAGAAAGCCTCATCGATGATTGAAGCAGCAGTAAACCTGCCATCTTCAGAACCCTTACCTTTCGTATTAGCCGTAGCTATAACATTGAAGCCAGGCGCAGGAGATATTGTTTCACCAGTTTTCTTAACGAGAACAGGTTTACCTTCAAGTATACCTTGAAGACACATAATTTTATTTGTAGCTCTATCAATTTCGTCGAGCAATAAGATTGCACCGTTTTCCATTGCTTTAAGAACAGGACCTTTAGAGAATACTGTTTCTCCATTAATAAGCCTGAAACCTCCAAGCAAATCATCTTCGTCTGTTTCTGGATTAATTTGAACACGTATGAACTCCCTATTAAGTTTTGAACATGCTTGCTCTACCATAAACGTTTTACCGTTACCAGATAAACCTGATACGTAAACAGGATAGAACATTTCTGATTTGATCATTTTGACAACATCAGCAAATGCTCCCCACGGAACAAATGTAGGATCCGCCTTTGCGAACGTTTTTTCTTGATTAACAATTGATTGCATTCTAACCGCTGCGCCAATATCGACTACTGTATTATCAATTTCGATATTCTTTAAAAACAGACCTAAGTCATAGGTACCGATTTTAATTCTGTTATCTGTAGTAAGCAAAGGATAAAAGTCCTTGCCAGTGTAGCCCATAGCTCGAGCCGTTGTTTCTATAACATTCTTCCTGAATGCAGTCTGATCTGGGTAATTTTTGGCCAGTTCTTTTAATAGATTTGTTGTTGAGATTTTCATGTCTTTCATAATATAATTTTCCTTATCAATTGTTTATGTGTATATTATACCACAGTTGAGGGTGTTTGTACACAGTTTTTTTCATTTATTTTCACTTTTTTTGACCATGTCTTTAAATACGGTCATATCTTACGCTACTATCCTCCCAAACGTAGTCATAAGAACTTTGTTTTGTTTCTTACTTTTTGAGTATTTTTTAAACGCAGTAGCCATTTGATTTTTTGTTTGATCAGAGCTAACTCCAAATTCGTCTTCTTCAGCTGAAAGATTATTTCCGCCTTTAACTAAGTAAAATTCAGTATAACCTAATACATCTTTTTTAACAACGCATTTATTTTTTCTATATTCTTTCGAAGCTTCGTGTCTAGCTTCTGATCTGTAGTCGCCATTTATTTCATCTATTTTAAAATTAAATGCTCTGTTGTCATCAGCCATAAAGAATCCAATGCAGTTAGTATTGTATCTAGATCTAATATTTTCTAAGAGGCTTTTTGTCACATTTCTGTTACTTGGAGCCGCTAGTAGTTTACCGTCAACCATGAGATTAACTCCTCTATAAGAACCTCGGTTGTCGAATTTGTTATCACGTATGCTACTATCTGAATACGCGTGAAGAGGATTAGAGTCTCCGTCAGAGAAGACCACGAGATTCATCTTTTCAATTTGATGCTTAATCTTAAATGATTTAACTAAATGTGTTGCTACAATGAGAGCTTGATGCAAAGGCGTTGATCCAAACTCTTCAGATGAACCAATTACTGCTCTAGAAGACCAGGTGGACATAACAGCTCTAGCATGAAGAGCTTTTAATGATTCATCAAAATCTGATTTCTTTAGCTTCGAAGATGTTAATAAAGGCATAGACAAATCATCTAAATCGATATCGCCATCAAATAATAATCCTTGGTTTCTTAAGTCGTAAGAATTTAGATTTTTGTTTCCAGTAGTAAATGCGTATACATCAAAAGGAATATTAACTTGCTTACAAAACAACACTAAATGTATTAGCTGCTCTAAGACTTTAGGCAACGAATCATACATTGATCCTGAGTAGTCTATAAGCATAATCATTCCATGGCTTTGTGCGTCATGTAACCTAGTAGTTTGTTTGAATATATCTTCGTTAGTTTTATAAGAAAAAAGCTTATTGACGTCAATCACACCGGTTTTTGCTGTCGTAGCTTTTGCCCACTGCGTTGCAGCCTTTCTCATTTCGAACTCTTTAACCGCAACTCCAACACTTCTCTTAACACCTTTGATATAAGCAGAATAAGCTAGATTAGCATTATTAAGTTCTTCGATTTGTTCTTCATGTAAGTATTGAATTCTAGAATCTCTCTCGAGCTTAAGATCTTTATAATCAACTATTACCCTTTTTCTAATTTCTTTATTAATATCTGAGACAGTGAGAGTCTGTGTTCCATAATCGTCAACATCTAAGAGTGATTCTTCATTCTTTCTAAACGCATCATCGGTTAAGGAAGTATTTCCATCGTGTCCGTTAGAAGCGGAAGTTGTTTCTCCGTCTTCTTCTAATTCTTCTTCTTCGTCTTGTTGAGATGGTGAAGGAGCATTATCGTCTTGTGCGCTTGATTCGTCAGAATCATCGTTTGAGCTCGATGTATCTCCTTCTTGTTGTTCTTGGTTTTCATCAGTATCTGGAATATCTTCTTCTTCTTTATCTTCTTCGAACTGCTTATCATAAGCTACAATGTCTTTAACTAATTGTAAAACTTCAGGAAAGTCTTCAGTAGTCATTGCTCTATCCATAAAGACTTGTTCTTCGTCATTAAAGTCAAGTTCTACGTGAGCTCCGACTTTAGCTTGCAAATTAATTTTATCTATTATTCTAAGTTCTGTAAAATCTAGATCGTCAGTTCCAAAAAAGTTATCGTCAAAAAGCTTTCCATAAGCTCTTGAGAAAGGACCGACGAGTCCTGGATATGTGTTTTTGACTACCCTTTCAATCCTTGCATCTTCAATAACATTGATGTAAGATCTTGGGCAACCTTGTAATTTTTCTGGACTATCGTGCCAGCCTTCATATGGAGTTGCAAGTGCATGACCAACTTCGTGGCCGACAAATAGGTCGTAAATGTCTTTACCCATATCTTTCCATAAAGGTAAACCAAGGACACGATTCTTAATATCGAACCATGGGGTCTTGTAATTACCATGTCTTATGGAAATGTTTTCTTTTGCCAGTAACTTGGGCAGACTTGAATTGTTGTACATATTAACTCCTTATCTTTAATATGGTACCATTATACCACGATTTAGAGGCCTTGTACACCTTTTTTTAAAAAAAAGTATACTATTTTTATATCTATTTTTTATATGTATTTAGCTTTTTATAACTATTTGATCTTTGAAAAGTTGCGTTCTTTGATGAATTCTATCTTAGATCTAAACTTGTTTTCTAGGATATCTCCCTTGTGTGATATAATAAACACATTAGTTCCGTCTTCAAGGGTGTTTAAAATCTTTGTTAGATTATCGATACCATCATGATCTAATGAAGAATCAAAGGTTTCATCTAGCACTAGCAAGTTAGTCGATGCAGAGTTTTTCATTTTTGCGATTTGTCTCCAGGTGAATAGTAAAGATAAATCAATTCTTTGTTTTTCGCCTTCACTAAATGACGCATAATTAAATGCATCGCGATGTCTAGATCTAATAGTCTCATTAAAGCTTTCATCTAAGTGAAATGCAACAAAGAAATCTAAAACCTGTAAGTATTGATTAATAAGTCTATTCATGACTGGAAGATATTGCTTAATGACCTTAGTCTTTATTCCAGTATCTTTTAGCATTTCTCCGATAACTTCGTTGTATGTTCTTTCTTCAACGTATTGTAGTTTCTTTTCAGTGACGATATCTTTGTTATCTCTTAGATCGTTTAATTCGATTTTAGCAGCCTTTATATCTCCAGAAGATTGCAATAATGAACTAATTTCTTTTTGTATCTTTTCGATTTCTTTTTGTATTAGATTAATTTTATCGTTATTTGAATTAATGTTTCGTTGCCTATCCAACAAATCTTTCATATTGCCTTGGCATTCTTTAAGAAGTATTGCATTAGTATCGCACTCGATTGCAATATCAGACATACCTTTTTGTATGTCAGCAGCTGCCTTTTTAATTTTAGTCAATTTAGTTTCTTTAATACTAACATCTATATCTTGATCGCATGTAGGACAACGCTCATTATCTTCAAAAAACTTAGCTTCATTAACTAAATCTTTTATTTTAGATTTAAAAACCATATCTCGTGATTTTATATCGGAAGTTTTCTCAGAAAGTTCATCGTGCTTTAAAGTTTCAATGTCAGTTAGCGCGGTGAGGTTTTTACCTAATATATGAGATTCTGATACTAATGTCTTAACGTCTTTTTCATAATCCGTAATAGACTCTTCTTTAGATGTTATCATGTCTTTATTGATAGCTTGTAAGTCTTTGACATACTTCGATTGAGTGTCCATCTTCGCTTTATATAGATCTAGCGAATGATTAATTTCGCTTAGTTCTTCTTTAATCTTAGAATTGCGCTCTTTCAACAATGTATTCATTTTACTAAAAATATTAATATCTAGTAAGTCTTCTATAACAGATCTGCGGGACCATGCTGGCAATTGCATAAATGGAATAAACGAACTACTACCTAGAACTACTACTTGGTGAAACGATTTATGATTTAATTTAAGTATATTCTGTTCTAAGAACTTCTGATAATCTCTAGCATTAGATGCTTGATTAATCATATTACCGTTCTGCCATATCTCGAATTTATTAGGTTTAATGCCTCGCAAAATTTTAAATTCCGAATTTCCTATGTTGAACTCAACTTCAACTATAGTGCCTTTCTTATTAATGCTATTGATCAATTGATCCTTTTTAATATCTCTATGAGGCTTGCCGAATAGGCCGAATGAAAGAGCATCTAGCATTGTAGATTTTCCTGCACCGTTAGAGCCGACAATAAGCGTCGACGGAGTTTTATCTAATTGTATTTTTATTGTGTCATTTCCGGTCGAAAGAAAATTCTTCCATGAGACCGATTTAAAATATATCATACTACCTCTAAGTTCTGCGCTTCAGTATAAAGCTTTCTTAATTCAATTTTTAAATGATCTTTGTCTAAGTCAGTGTCGACTGCTTCAACATAAGAGTCTAACAATTCGGTTGTATCCTCAAGAGATACTTTATTGTCTTCGACGCTTTCTCCTAAATACTCTTCAAAGCTTTCTGCTATCTTAAGTTCGTAGGTTTCTATGCTTTGCAGTTTGTCAACAAATTTATCAAACATATACAAGTCAGTTTTATTTAATACAATTAGTTTTATAAATTTGTGTTCGCATTCGCTAAAGTCAAAGTTATTATAATCATTTTTTGTATCATCATATATAATCTTTTTAAATATAGTAATAGGATTACGCACTGGAGTAACTTCCCTAGTATCGGTATCTAGTATGTGGAAGTATTTAGGATCATCAACATCAGCCCATGTAAATTCGAATTGACCTCCAAGATAGTCGACGTTCTCTCGACTTGATTTAGTATGAAAATGACCGGACAATACTCTTTCGAATCTCGAGAAAATATCTGCGTTCATACCATGCGGATTTGTAATGCCGGCCATCATCTCAAAACCTGCTAGTTCTAAGTGAGCACCTAATATAGGAGCCTTGCAATTTAAAGCAAAATCTACATATTCCTGATAGTTGCTATTATTGATCCATGGTATAACTGCAACACTTAGACCGTCGTAGTCTAAGACTGTTGGCTTCATTATAATATTAACGTTGGATGTGAAATAACCGAGAAGCTCTTTAAGTGAACATAATTCGTTCGTATTCTTGAAATATACGTCGTGGTTCCCAGGAATAATGTCCATTGTGATGCCCATATCACGCATAGGCTCAAGAAAATGCTTGCGGTTCGCGTGGAGAGCTTTAAAGTTAACGAACTTTCTATGCTCATAGTAATCTCCTAGATGCAAAATAGTATTTATATCGTTTTCTTTGAGATATGGAAAAAATATTTCTTCGTAAAATCTAGCTTGATAATTTAAAAATATATCAGAAGAATTCCTTACGCCACAATGTGTATCATTCAATATTGCTACTTTCATAATTATACCATAAATAATTCTAGTTTTTCTTTTTCTTTTTCGATCTTAGCAAACTCTTTGATTTTATCATCCTTAGTTCTAATTTGATCGATGCGTTGTCTGAGTGTATCTACATACTGCATAGTTTGTTGTGCGCCAGCATCATCCATACCCATAGCAGCAAAATCTTCAATACCCATTTTCTCAATGAATTTAAATTTAATGTCTTGTTGCTTTTTCTCTTTTGTTATTCTTCTAATAAAGGCGAAGTAACATATTTGAGTAAAGTAAGAGAATGCATTAGGATTGCCTGTTCTTGTGGCAGTCTCAATCTTATAGTTGTTGATTGCTCTTAAACAATTTTCAACACCATCCATCACCATCTCTTCACGATAAGTGTACCGAACAAAGTTCGGTCTGTGAGACAGGCCTTCAGATATTTTCATGAAACATGTAGCAATATAATCGGTTACTTTAGGAACGACTCTATCAGCTTCTTTTGCTTCGTGAACACTTTTAACATACTCTACCACTGAATTAGAAAAATCTCTATTGTTCACGTAATGTGGTTTAGCTTTAGGTTTAATTTTGTTTGTCATGTATTTCTCCCGATGATAGTATATTATAACACAGTTTACTAGAAAAGTAAACAATTATTTTAATTAATTTATTTTAGTTTTTTTGCATAAAAAGGTGTACAAATGATCAAAAGCGTGATATAATATAAGAGTCAACCGGTGAGGTGGAGGTATACTAAAGTAAGTAATCTAGTGAATGGTTCTACTTTTCGCATTAAGGTCATATGAATCAATATCCAAATTGTCTAGTTCATCACCGATTAAATCATTATAGTCGGCGTCTTTTATCGTATCTCTGATAATTTCCTCTTGTAAGGAATATTTAATGTAAGACTCCTTTGTCTCATTTACTACTTCTGTGTGGTTAATAACAAATCGCTTCATTATTTTAAACACTTTCTTATCTGAAAACGGAAACCAATCAGTAAAAGCCCATGCTCCTGCAGGTGAAACATGCACGGCCGCAGGCCGTTCAACAATGTAAGCATGTTCTGTCGAGTTTTGAACATAACAAATGACGTCATCGCCATTAGTAAGTTTAAAGTGTCTTATGTCAACGTTTGTAATTGATTCCATTTATATATTTATAGCCTTAGCTGGTTTAAAGTTTCTATTGTTTTGATTCATAATCTTGAATTGCTTGTTTAATAGAATCTTCTGCTAGAACAGAGCAATGTATTTTTATTGGTGGCAATTCTAGAGCATCTACTATTTGCTTGTTTTTTATTTCTTTAGCTTCTTCTAGGGTTTTACCCATAAGCATTTCAACTAGCTCGCTTGATGATGCAATGGCTGAACCACAACCATAAGTTTTAAACTTAACATCTTTAATAATATGCGTATTACCTTTTTGCTCACATTTTATTTGAAGCTTCATTACGTCCCCACACGCTGGAGCTCCAACCATTCCAGTACCTATATTTAATCCTTTTGGATCAAATCTTCCAACTTTAAATGCCTGAGGATTATTTAAAGTGTTCTCAAACTTATCTACCACTTTTTTACTATATGCCATTTATATATTTATATCATGAACTTTGTAGTCAAATTTTTCTTTACTATAAATTCTAATCCGCTCTGCGGCGTGTTCTAATGTGTAATTCTTTTTTGTTTTCCAATGCAAGTCGTCAGCAATATCATATACCTTAGTATCTATACCGTCTGCAGACTTTCTTAATCCTCGGCCGATACTTTGCAAAACCCGAATTTGCGACTTACTTGGTGAAGCAAAGACAATGTTATGTAAACGCTTAATATTAATACCTGTAGAAAAAGTGCCCATGCTAGCGACAATAATCGCATCATCCTGCTTTTCTGTAATAGCTCGAATCTCTTCCCTCGTATCCACGTCGGTTTCACCTGAGACATAAAACAACCTCCTAGTATTTCTCGGCAATTTATTAAATTTTTCTTGTAACATATTATGTAATGGTTTGCCATGTTTCTCTACAAACTGAAATAATATTAAAGTATTCCCAGACTGGTCCATAGCCAGGTTAGATATAAAGTTATTCCTAGGGCCATACCTAACAATAAAATCAATTTCTTCTTGATATTTCATTTTTGATACTGCCCTGCAATGCTCTTCACTGTATTTTAATAATAAAACAAATATATCTAATTGCGATAATGATTTTTCTTCAATTAGCTTTTTAGTAGTAGTTACTTTATGAACCGGACCAAATAAACCCTCTAGTACTAGTTGGTGTGTTGCTGTACCATCTAAAGTTCCTGTGGTTCCTAAGCGGTATTGAGCATTCACACACTTTTCGAGAATAGCGGTTAATGATTTAGCTTTAAAGTTGTGAGCCTCATCTCCGATTACCATGCCGTAATCTTTAAACCAGCTACTTTGCAACTTGTAAATAGATTGCCATGTAGTGATTATAATTCTCTGTTTAATGTTGTACTTCTCTTTACCAGAGTATATTTTATGGCAGTTATCCGCTGCATTCCACGTATCTTTACTAGAATAGTCGTCAAAGTCCGAATACATTTGCTCAACGAGCGAAGTTGTAGGCACAATTAGTAGTGCATTGCCATCATACATGTCTAAATAGTATCTTACGGCTAAATAAATAATCAAACTCTTGCCAGATGCTGTAGGACTTAACAATAAAGAGCGCTTAAACGATAGCGCGTGCCAGAGCGCATCTAATTGGTAATCTCTAGGTGTTATATCATCTCTGTTAACAGAAAGCGCGATTTCCTTTAAGAAGCTTTCTAAATCATGAAGCTCCTCAGTATCGGGCCTTCCAAACATAGAGTTATCTTCAACTATGAGCTCATATGACCTGGCATCAGCAAATTCCTTTAAATACTTAAATAATCCACCGTATATTACTTTTTTCCTAAGATCGTATAGTCTTATTTTACCATCCCACATACGATTTTTATATGAAGGCATAAACTTATAGCCAGGAACATAAAAACAAAAGTGCTCTGATAACTCCATCTCTATTCCAGGTTCGGTTACCACACTCAAAAATACTTCGTTCTTTTTCTTAACGACTAATTTTTCCATTACATTCCGCTAGTAAATTTATTCCATTCTATAATATTTTTAATTGTTTGATGTCTCCACTTAACGTTATCTAGTATTTCTTTTAACGTATCAATCAATTCTTGTGTGTAATGCATTTTAGCTTGATGCTCTTGTATCAACGGATCTGCGTCATACCACTTATCCATATCACCTTTTAAGACGGTTAGTCCATTGAGAGGGTCATAACCCCAACCTCTTTTATCCATTTCTTCTTGGCTCAACTTTCCGTTGTAATGCATAAATTTATCTCGGAGCAAAACCTTAAACTCAAGGTCTAGCTTTTTAAATCTAAGTTTATTAACAGAGTATAGTTCTAAGTACTTCGAATGAAGCTTTGCTGAGTCTCTAGCAGATTGATCTAATTGAAGTTCATCAATAATAGAATCCTTTTTCCACATCTCAAGTATTGTTTCTAGGTTATTCATAATGTATCCAGTAATGTATATTCTAATGTATATTCTAATG